>SDBV01000990.1_pt1 | contig 41766 bp, 37 predicted proteins | sample 2277081 | NCBI WGS metagenome assembly SDBV01 (sample SAMN10402039, study PRJNA504765) | marine sediment metagenome | isolation source: marine sediment core GS10_PC15, 223 cmbsf | place: Arctic Ocean: Southern Knipovich Ridge | collected 2010
AATGTTTACTTTTAAACACTTGTTTATCTGCCTATTGCAAATCAATAAGTATTAGTAGAAAAATGAATCAAACGATACCTTTAAACTAAATTATAGGATATTATATTTCGGAGAGTACTTAGTCGTTACTTCAGCGTAATCCTTACCACAGTGGACCTGGCTGTAACATAGAGTGTTTTCTCCCTGGGTCCGAAAGCAAGGTTGGTGGCAGGAACAGGAAGCCCGATGGTGCCCAGGTGATTTCCTGATGGATCCACCACCAGGATGCCACCCGGACCGGTGAGGAACAGGTTCCCCTCTTTATCCACCTTCATGCCATCCGCACCTCCGGGAAGGGAGGCATCCGGTGCGGTAAAGAAGATGGTTCTATCCATTACCTGGCCCGAGTCATTCAGGGTATACCGCATCCAGAAAACCTGATCCTGATCTTCTCCGTTGACCTTTATGGTTTCAAAATTAGCCACATACAGAAATTTTTCATCGGGCGACAGGGCAATCCCGTTGGGCCATGACAGGACACTGTCCAGCAGGGTAACATTTCCGTCATGTACCCTGAAAACCCCATTGTAAGGGAGCTCCTTTTGGGGATCATTGTTTCTTTCCGGCAATCCCCACGGAGGATCTGTAAAATAGACAGCCCCATCTGAAGCCATGCACAAATCATTGGGACTGTTGAATCTTTTTCCCTGGTAACGATCGGCCAGGGTGGTCAGTTCTCCATCCCGAGAAAACCTGGTCACACTCCGGGATCCATGTTCACACGCCAGTACAGAACCGTCCGCGTCCACCAGCAATCCATTGGAGTTGTTGCTGGGTTGACGGAACACCACGTACTTTTTCCCGGTCCACCTGTATATTGTACTGGCAGGAATATCGCTGAATATGAGGTAGCCTTCGGGGTGCCATACAGGTCCTTCAGTAAATTCAAATGCGATCCCGATATTCTCAACCACTGACTCCCGGGAGATTACCTCCCAGAACCGGTCGCTCTGTGGATGGAACGAACCAATTTGATGGGTTTCTTGCGTGGATGTACATCCTGCGGCAAAGATCAACAACGCAACGATTGCCAGGTCTGATTTTCTCATGGTTTGAAGATTGAAGCATCGGAAAGAACCTTTAGTTTCTTGATTCCAACCACATACAGGTATACCACATAAATGACAAAAAGGGTAAGGAGCCAGTCCACCTCAACCATCAGGATAAAATCATAAATACCATGCAGAACAATGGGGATCAACAGGGCTCTGCGCAGGTAGGATTTCCTCAATTCGGAGTACATATGTGCAATCCCGAAATAGTAGCCCATGGTAACCCCGAACAGTGCATGGGCCGGTACGGCTGTGATTGCGCGAACGATAGCGGTGTGGTAACCTCCGTCAAGAACATACATCACGTTCTCAACTGCAGCAAAACCCAGGGAAACAAAGACAGCATAAACGATCCCGTCAAACTGCTCATTAAAACTGGGACTCTTCCATATCAAAAGATAGAGGGCCAGGAATTTGAAAATCTCCTCAGTAGACCCGGCCACCAGGAAAGCATTGTATGCGGCAGAGGCCACATTTCCCATGGATGGCATGATACTTAATAGGAGCCGCTCCACCAGAATGACCGGCACCACGATCACTGCACCGGACACCAATGCCTTTAAGAGCAACCGGATGGGCTCCTTTTCATATTTATCCCGAAAATAGATGTAGAAGAGAATGATTATTACCGGTGCCAGGGATGCAAGCAGGATGGACATCGCTACCACATAAAGGGTGATTGGGGCCCGTAAAATGGTGACTGGAAGGTGTGCCCGTTGAAGGGTGTGGAATAAAAGCCACGGCCATTGTTCATATGTATGGTTGCCCCGATGGTTATGTTATTTCCCAGTTGGTAGGTGGCTCCCAGGGAGAGATTATCCATGGCATAAGGAGTAAAAGGCGTAACAGGAGCAGTCAACATGTATTTTACACCGGTTCCGTGCAATACAAGCCTCTCACTCATCCTGTATGAAGCTGCGGCATAGAGTGCAAGACTGGAAAACGCATTCTGAGTGGTGAATTCACCCCCGGGGAGTGATCCCATTCCAGTGTATTGAGATGCAATCATTCCAGCATGCAATGTCCACCGGTTGTTCAGTGGCAAAGAGTATGAGGGAGCTGCATAGAACATCATCCCTGATCCATAGCCCTTCATATAGGAATAGCTGGTACCCACTGAAAGGTCCCAGGACCCGGTCTTTTGCTTTTCAGCAGCCTGAACCTCTTCAACCGATCCTTCAGATTGTTTCATCCGGATCACCTCCTCTTCCGACGATTGTCCCATGAGTGCCATATGACACAGGGTGATCAGAACAGTGGAAGTTAAGAAACGCATATGCATGAATATTGGATACAACAATGACAAATATAGTAAACTATTTGTTCACCGGCTATCTTCCTGTCTCCTCCTCAATGAGCTGCCCGAAACGCTTATAACGTTCGTACAATGAAGCATACTTCTCTGCCATTAGGGGCTCGGGGTGGTACTCCGTTTCAAATCCGCCACCCATGGCAGCCTGGGCTTCCGGTATGGTATTGTGGACCCCGGCAACCACGGCCGCTGCCATGGCCGTGCCAAGGGCCACTGCCTGTTCCGACCTGGCTACTTTGATTGGCTTATTCAAAACATCTGCCACGATTTGCATGACAAAGGGTGATTTCTTAGCTACTCCACCCAGTGCGATCACACCATCAATACGTACACCTTCATCCACGAACCGGTCTATGATCATTTTTGCACCAAAGGCGGTGGATTCCACAAGTGCCCGGAAGATCCGGGGAGCATCTGAACCAAGGGTCAGCCCCATAATGGCTCCTTTCAGATTCTGGTTGGCATCGGGAGTCCTTCTGCCGTTCATCCAATCAAGGGCCAGGACCGATGATTCCTCAGGATCGATCTGCTGTGCGGATTTGCTGAGTTCCTGGATCATTCGATCCATGGTAACCTTTTTAATTTCCTCCTTGGTGGCATCATCGAGGCCTTCCATGGTGGCCACAACATGCTCCAGTGGCCACATTAATACCCTGGCGAACCAGGCGTATATATCACCAAACGCCGACTGGCCCGCTTCCAGACCAACCATGCCAGGTACGATGGAGCCATCTACCTGTCCGCAGATACCACCCACAAGGTTATCGCCCACCACATCTGCCGGGGCAATCAGCATGTCGCACGTGGATGTACCCATGACCTTGCTCAGGTAGTAGGGTTCAATTTCCGCTCCCACGGCACCCAGGTGTGCATCAAATGCACCGGCCCCCACACTTACAGAGGTTGCCAATCCGAGTTTACCGGCCCACTGCTCACTCAGCTCTCCAACCTTCACATCACAGGTATAGGTTTCACTGAACAACCGCTCTTTTAAACCTCCCAGCAAAGGATCCAGTGCCACCAGGAATTTTTCGTCGGGCAAACCATCGAAACTTTCATGCCACATGGCCTTATGCCCTGCTGCACACCGACTGCGTTTTAACTTCTGAGGTCCGGTTTCTCCCACCAGCATGCCCGGGATCCAGTCGCAATGCTCCACCCATGACCAGGCATGTTCCCTTACATCTGCATCCTCGCGGATCACATGCAGGATCTTGGCCCAGAACCACTCTGAGCTATAGATCCCACCTTCAAATTTCGTGAAATCCTCCCCTCCCCAGGATCGGGCAAGTTCATTGATTTCATCGGCTTCTTTCACAGCCGTATGATCCTTCCACAGAACAAACATGGCATTGGGATTTTCCTCAAATCCAGCCGTAAGCGCCAGAGGTGTTCCCTCCCGGTTAACGGGAACCGGCGTTGAGCCGGTTGTATCCACAGAGATCCCAACCACATTTTCTGCCACTCCGTCAGGACAATTCTTCAATGCCCCCCGGATGGACACCTCCAGTCCCTCCAGATAATCCAGGGGATGTTGACGGAACCGGTTTATTGCCGGATCACAATATTTGCCATCCTTCCAGCGGGGATAATGGAAAACATGGGTTCCCATCTCTTCGCCCGTCTGAGTATCTACTACCAGAGCGCGCACCGAATCTGTACCGTAATCTACACCTATTGTATATTTCATAGCTTAATTATAAAGTTGAAAGACTGAAGTTTATTGTCATCAGGTTGATGGCGTACCCTGGCCGTAGTAGGCATCTTTGCCATGCTTGCGAAGGTAGTGTTTATCCAGAAGGAACTGGTCGATGGGGTGCTGGTTCCCCAGCATTTCAGTGCGGAATGCCATCTTGGCCACCTCTTCGATCACCACTGCATGATGTACTGCTTCATTGCCATCTTTTCCCCAGGCAAAGGGTCCATGACCATGGACCAGCACCCCTGGCATGCTCTCATAATCCATTTTACCGAACATATCTACAATCACATTCCCGGTGGCCACTTCATAATCCCCCTCAATTTCCTCCCGGGTCAGCGGTCTTGTGCATGGGATTTTTCCATAGAAATAGTCCGCATGGGTGGTCCCGTAGGGAGGAAGGTTTCTTCCTGCCTGTGCCCATGAGGTAGCCCATTCCGAGTGGGTATGCACCACTCCCCCAATATGCTGGAAATGCCGGTACAGGACCACATGGGTGGGCGCATCTGATGATGGCCTCAGGTCACCTTCAATCTGTTTTCCATCCGCATCAAGCACCACCATCTGACCGGCCCTCATTTCCTCATAAGGAACTCCCGATGGTTTAATAACAATGTGCCCTGTCTCCGGATCCCGCTGGCTGGCATTGCCCCAGGTGAAAATGACCAGGTTATGCCTGACCAGGTCCAGGTTGGCCTTCAGTACTTCTTCCTTCAATAATTCATGCATGATAGTCTATCCTTGTCATCCGTCTCTTGAAATCCGTCCTTTACAATCCTTTAGCCAGGTGGTAATAGAGGTCATTCCAGCGCAATTCTTTCTTGAATGATGCAATGGTTGTATCGCTGTCGATCAGCAGGTATTCGATCCCGGCGATCTCAGAAAAATCTTCCAGGTGCTCTTTATGAATGGCCATACTGAATCCGGTATGATGTGCGCCACCTGAAAGGATCCATGCACCAGCTGCAACCTCCAGGTTTGGATGGGGTTCCCATACCACCCTGGCCACCGGCAGGTTGGGCAGTGGCTTGTCCGCAGGAACCACATCGCATGGATTCACAAGCAAGCGGAAGCGGTTGCCCATGTCCATGATGGACGCATTCACTCCAGGACCTGATGCCACATCAAACACAAGCCGTGCAGGATCGGCCTTTCCTCCAATTCCCAATGGATGAACCTCAAGGCTTGCTTTTCCCTTCGCAATGGACGGGCATACCTCCAGCATATGCGCTCCGAGAACCTTCATTCCATCCGGATGAAGATGGTATGTATAATCTTCCATGAATGATGTTCCGCCTTCCAATCCAAATGCCATCACTTTCATGGCCCTCACCAGGGCAGCTGTTTTCCAGTCTCCTTCTGCACCAAAGCCATATCCGTCTGCCATCAGCCGTTGAACAGCCAGACCCGGTAACTGGGATAACCCATGCAGATCTTCAAACGTGGTAGTAAATGCCGAAAAACCTCCATCTTCAAGAAAGTTTCGCATTCCTTTTTCAATACGGGCAGCTTCCTTCAAGGATTCCCGAAGACTCCCGCCTTCTTTAGCCTCTGCCGGTACCTGGTAGTGGTCTTCATAAACCTCTGTCAATTCCTTTAATTCATTGTCGGTGACAGATTTTACAGTCTCAACCAGGTCTCCGACTCCATACCCCGAAACTGAATATCCCAACTGGATCTGGGCAGATACCTTGTTTCCCTCTGTAACAGCAACCTCACGCATGTTATCCCCGAACCGGGCAACCTTTCCGCCCTGCCAGTCGTACCACGCTGCAGCTGCCCGCATCCAGACACCCAGTTTCTTCTGAACTTCCGGGTTGGCCCAGTGTCCCACCACAACTTTCCGTTCGATCCTCAGGCGGGAACCAATAAATCCGAACTCCCTGCCGCCATGGGCCGACTGGTTCAGGTTCATGAAATCCATGTCAATGGACTCCCACGGTATATCCCGGTTAAACTGTGTATGGAGATGAACAAAAGGCCTGGACAATGCTTTTAATCCGGCAATCCACATCTTTGCGGGAGAAAAAGTGTGCATCCATGTAATCAGCCCAATGCAGTTCTTTGCCGTGTTGGCCTCCTCAAGCATGGCATGTATGGCATCCGGGGTGGTCAATACGGGCTTAAAAACAATCTTTACAGGAACGGTACTGCTCTGATTAAGTGCAGCTACAATCTCCCGGGAATTCTTATCCACCTGTTTCAGGGTCTCTTCTCCGTACAGATGTTGACTCCCGGTTACAAACCACGCTTCCAGTTCTTTCAAATTTTTTACCATCTCTCTACGTTCTTACTTTCTAATTTTCTAATTTCCTAACTTCCTAACCTCCTAACCTCCTAACCTCCTAACCTCCTAACCTCCTAACCTCCTAACTTTTTTCTCCATCCCTAGATGGTGAAACTGTACCCCCCATCCACCAGGCGCCTGTACTTCTTTTTATCAAATCTGTATAGATACGCTCCCTTCCTGGAATTGGTCATATCCTTCTCCTTCAGCTTGATGAGCACATCCATGGAAAAGATCTTTTTTCTGAAATTCCTCTTATCCAGTTCAGACTGATAAATAGCCTCATAAAGAGTCTGAAGCTGAGGGATGGTGAACTCACTGGGCAGAAGTTCAAACCCGACAGGCTGTGATGAGGTTCTTTTTCTCAACCTTCTGAGGCCTTTCTTCACCATGGTATCGTGGTCCATGATCAGTGCAGGAAGCTCTTTCAGGCTAACCCATGTAGCACCGTATTGTTTTGAATACTCATCCGAATACCTGTGCGACGGGATCAATGCATAATAGGCCACCGAAATAACCCTTGCGGCCGGATCGCGCTCGATCTCCCCGTATGTCTGGATCTCTTCCATATAGATCTTCTCCAGGCCCGTCAGCTCCTGCAGAATCCTGTTGGCCGCGTCCGCGAGACTCTCTTCATCTTTCAGGAATCCACCGAACAGTGACCAGTGACCTTTGAAGGGTTCAAACCTTCGTTTGTGTATTAAAAGCTTCAGTTCTCCCTTCTCAAATCCAAAGATGATGCAGTCCAGCGCCACATGGAATTTCGGTTGGTCTGAGTAGTATTGATTCTTTGGACCCATGATCTTAAAGTTCCACGATTACCAGAAATAGATATAGAATGCGATGATCACCGAAATGATGATGGCAGAATTTATTACATCCCATTTGCTCCAGCTTGCTCTTGTGATTGCCCGCTGCTCAGCTGTGGCCGAGCCGAAATAGAGCCCCTTTATTTTAGAAGCATCCACTCCCTCTGTAAAGAAACTGACGATCACCATCAGGGCGATAATGATAAAGAAGAGCACAATCTCATAATGCAACCAGTTGGGAGCCACAAAAACATGATAGATCATCCCGTCTCCGACCGTGTCTCCATAATAAACCTTCAGTCCAAGCCGCAACATGCCCAGGATGAAACCAACCACCAGTCCGGTAAATCCCGCTGAAGGCGTGGTCCTTTTGGAAATGACACCGAGAAGGAATACAGCCGCTATACCAGGAGCCAGCAAAGACTGAACATCCTGGAGGTATTCATACAATACCTGTCCCAGGCCTTTCATTACCGGAATCCAGAGAATGCCAAGTACCACAATTACCACTGTGGCCATCCGTCCAACCCGCACAAGGTGTTTCTCGGATGAATCCGGCCTGAATTTTTTATAGAAATCAACGGTGAAAAGCATGGAAGAAGAATTAAACAGGGCAGCCAGGGAACTCATCAGTGCGGCCAGGATGCCTCCCACCATGATCCCGGTAAATCCTTTGGGCAGCAACTCCTTAACAAGTGTGGAAAATGCGGCATCATTGGTGCTGAAATCCAATGCTCCCTGCTGCTTGAGCGCAAAAGCGATCATCCCGGGGATCAGGAAAAGAAATACGGGTGTAAGCTTCAGATAGGCACCAAAAATGGTTCCCCGCCTGGCCTGCTTCTGGTCACGGCCCGACAGCACCCGTTGAACTATGAACTGGTCGGTACACCAGTACCAGAATCCGATAATGGCCGAACCCAGTATGACGCCTGTCCACGGGAAATTAGGATCATTGGGGGAACGCATCAGGTTGGCCATGCTGTTACTGGTGGATCTGTAGATCACCTCTCCTGTTTCATTCAGGTATGTCACATCGGTGGCCCTGACTATTTCCATCAGGTTTGCCCAGCCTCCAAGCTGAGTCAGCCCGATCACAAGGATGGCAATGGAACCTGCCAGTAAGATTGGCGTTTGCAGCACCGATGTATAAAGCACAGCTTTCATTCCTCCAAATACGGTATAGAGCCCAGTAATCACAACAAGCCCGATGGCACTGATCCAGAAGAAATCAATGTTGTAATTGAAGATGGTAATGAATTCGATGTTAAATACATCCTTGAATACCACCCCGCCTGCATATACGGTTACCGCAACCTTGGTAAGTATATAGCTTACCAGTGAGATAATGGAGAGGAATGATCTGGATTTTGAATTGTATCGCCTTTCCAGGAATTCGGGCATGGTAAATACACCGCTCCGGGCATAAAAAGGGACAAAGAGCCAGCCCAGCATCAGTATCAGCCATCCATGCATCTCCCAGTGAGCCATGGCCATGCCGCTGCCTGCTCCTGCTCCTGCCAATCCCACCAGGTGTTCCGATCCTATATTGGAGGCAAAAATGGAAGCCCCGATGGCGATCCAGGTGGCATCCCGTCCGGCCAGAAAATAGTCGGTAGTGTCTTTACTCTTCTTCTTTAATACCCACAGGATTATTCCGATAAGTCCCAGGCAGAAAAGACCCAGTACAATCCAGTCGAGTGTTGCCATAGTGTCGTCTTATAAACTAAAGGGCACGGTACCCTAAAAGCTGGTTAGTAGTTTGTACAGTAATCCGCAAGACTGAATATGGAAGTTTTCATGTGTGCGCAATACTTAAGTGTAATGTTAACACTTATGTGACAAAAGTTCAAGAAGCTTTCCTTATTTAGAAAGAATCCGAACAGAAACCATAAAAAAGCGCCTCAAGCCCCCGTCAGTGCAGACAAAAGGATAACCATACAGGATATTATTATTTGTCTTTAAAATTATAGTTTATACTTTTATTAAGTTTTTTTTCATAATTAATAATTGTCAAATCCAATCCGCATGCAAACTACATTTTCACTGGGTACCATCGACTGGGCAATTATCCTGATCTATTTTCTATTTGTACTTGGAATTGGCTGGGCCCTGAAAAAATATATGAAAGATGCTAAAGCCTTCCTCGAAGCCGGCAGGTCGCTGCCCGCATGGGTAACCGGACTGGCATTCATATCAGCCAACCTGGGTGCCATCGAGGTGATGGGCATGGCAGCTTCCGGGGCCAAATACGGGATGATGACCGTCCACTTTTACTGGATCGGGGCCATCCCGGCCATGATCTTCCTGGCCATCTTCATGATGCCTTTCTACTATGGTTCCAAGGCAAGATCTGTCCCCGAATACCTCAAATTGAGGTTTGATGAGAAAACACGTGGATTCAATGCGTTTGCCTTTGCCATCATGACTGTCTTTGCTTCGGGTATTTCCATGTATGCCCTTGCCTTGCTGGCACAGGTAATCATGCCATTACAAATTGACTGGAATTTCCTGGGTTTGCATATCGGGGAGTTTGATTTTTACCTGCTTGTCGCAGCCGCCATAGTTCTGGTGTATATGGTACTCGGGGGACTCACCTCTGCGATCTACAATGAGGTGCTTCAATTCTTCCTGATTGTGATCGGCTTTGCTCCGCTGGTGATTATCGGACTGATAGATATAGGCGGATGGGAGGGATTGAAGGCCAATCTGCCTGAAAATATGATCCATACATGGAAAGTTTCGGGAAGCGCCGATGCCAACGCCATGGGTGTGGAATGGTTCGGGATCCTGGTGGGACTGGGCTTTGTACTCTCCTTTGGCTATTGGTGCACCAACTTTCTGGTTGTGCAGCGTGCCATGGCTGCCGGTTCCATGTCCGCAGCCCGCAAAACACCCCTGATCGGGGCCATCCCCAAAATGTTTATTCCATTCCTGGTGATCATACCCGGGATGATCGCACTGGCGCTGACAAATATCGGAGAACTGGAACTTCCACTGAAAGAGGGGACCATGGTCACCGATTTCGACAAAGTGATGCCGGTACTGCTGCTAAAATATATGCCTATGGGAGTGCTTGGACTCGGACTCACTGCGCTGATGGCCTCCTTCATGTCGGGGATGGCAGGCAATGTGTCCGCTTTCAATACGGTTTTCACTTACGATATTTACCAGAGCTATATCAACCCGAACCGGACTGATACGCACTACCTTAAGGTGGGGAAATGGACCACTGTGGTGGGCGTGCTGGTGAGTATCCTCACTGCGTATGTGGCCAGGTCATTCAACAATGTGATGGACTTTCTGCAGTTGATCTTTGCATTTATCAATGCCCCGCTCTTTGCAGCCTTTTTGCTGGGTATGTTCTGGAAACGCACCACCGGTCACGCTGCATTCTGGGGTTTGATCAGCGGTACCATCGCAGCCACCATTCATCATGGTCTTTCCCTGCCGGCCAATGCAACTGTGGGAGTAAAAGGTGGCTACATCAATGTATTGCACACCTACACCAGCGAGATGGCCCAGAACTTCTGGACCGCCATCTATGCATTCTCAGCTGCTTTGGTCATCACTTTGATCATCACCCTTCTTACCCGGCGGCTGAAGTCCGATGAAGATCTGAAAGGCCTGGTGTACTCGCTTACTCCAAGGATCAGGGACGATTCCGAATACTGGTACCAGAAACCAGGATTCATGGCGATCATGGTGGGTGCCATTGCACTGGCATTGAGTCTTTTATTCTGGTAAACAATAAAACAATATACAATGGGATTAGATATAAAGATACCAATCGGACTCATGTTCGGCATCCTGGGGATTATCCTCACCATTCTTGGATTTGTCACCAACGGTGATGCTGAAATGTATGCCCCTTCACTGGGACACAACATCAACCTCTGGTCCGGTTTGTTTATGATCGTCTTTGGGGCTTTTATGCTGCTGACCTCCACACTGGTGAAAAAGAGAAAGAAGGAGTAAGCCTTTCGCAGATATTCAATGAGCCTGTATCAATTATCGAAGGATTGTTTTATAAGCAAACTGGGATTTTTTGCGGAGCAAATAACCACTTTGCGTTAAAATAATCCGAGATATACTTACCAGTAGCAAATGGATATCCTTGATAGACCAGGTTTCCTCACCTCAGTGGGTGTTCTTTCTTTTCCAGCCCGCCGAAATGACCAGAATGGCACCGCCCAGCACGGTGAGTGCTCCAAGAAAACTCATAAGGGAGAATGATTCCGGGTCGATCCAGCTGACTTCCATCCGTGTGAGTATGGCCATGGTCACAAATGTAATGATGGGATTGAGTGTGATGATAACACTTACGCGTGTAGCCTCAGTGAGTTTAATGGCCAGGGCCAGCGACCCGTATGCCAGCACTGTATTGAAACCCAGGTACAGCAAAAGAAGCCAGCTGGTGGCAGACATTCCATGCAGTTTTGAGAATTGCACAAGTGGGATCAGTGCCAATGCACAGAATCCATAAATAAAAAGGTTCAGCTGATTTGTCGGAAGCTTTCTGACCAGGGATTTTTGCAGGGTTGCAAAAACAGCCCACGAGAGGCCACCCCCCAGGACCAGCAACATTCCGAGGGTGAAATTTTCCCCTGCTCCCGTCAGTTCCCCGATTTGCTCTGAATAGAACAGACCTATCCCGGAAAGTACCAGGAGGAAACCCACGATGTGTTTCCAGTTCACATGCTCCCGGAAGATTATAATTCCCGAAAGTGCAAAACTCACAGGAGCTATCTGTATAAATACCTGGGAACTGGAAGGTGATACATATTGGATACCTGCAATGAAACCCATGTAGTTTAAACCCAGGAAAATGGCTGCCAGGATTAGCATGAAAGGAGGCCGAAGAAATATTCTGAAATCTGATTTACGGAACAGCAGGGTCCAGATGGAGAGTACCAGAAAGGCTAAAAAAAACCTGAACCAGACCACCGTAACAGGCGGAAGTTCATTGGTGATTATCTTCAGGATAATGGCCATGAATCCCCAGAGGGATGCCGTAAAGAATGCGTATAATACTCCTTTCCTGTTGTCTGTACCCATAATCGCAAAGATTGCAAAGATGCGAAATATATTGACAGGTTGGTACCGAAGGCGGATCAGATATCAATGATCTGACCTGGTTCAGGAACAATGAAATGGGAATCGATACCGGCTAAACGGGCCTTGTGCGTTGCCCAATCCTGCAGTTCATGAGCCGGTAGAATGGATTCATTATAATATGAAGAGTCCTCGGTGCCGCTGTAATGGACCAGCACCACCCTGACTGGCTCAATTCTCTTAAGAAATTCCACAACCGTAAAGGGTTGATCCGGTATGCTCCACTGGTCCCTGAATGTTTTGAAATAGGAACCGGTGATTTCTCCGGAAGTTTCCGGTCTGTGTGGCCCGGTTACTTCTTCCCAATCCAGTGTGTCCAGGAATGTGTTTAACGCTTCACTGCGCTCCATGGATTTCCCGGGCTGACCGGCAAAGCTCCAGTGATTTGTTCGAGGCCATGGAAATCTGTTGTTGGCATCCACCACCACGAGGTCCACACCTTTCAGCCGATGATAATCATCCTGCCGGAGCAGCGGTGAAAGCAGGTCACCTGTGAAAAGCACCCTCTTCTGATCTGTTTCAAAAAGAAGCATGGATGCCCCGTCAGCACTTTTTCCATGATACACAGGATAGGATGTTAGCCTGAATGGCATGACCTGATCCAATGGTTGAGTGATACCAGGACTCAGTTCCCTGAATTCGATCAGCTCTTCCAGGTGGGGATATGATCTTACCAGGAACTGATACACCGGTGCTGTGGCGTAAACAGGGTAGCGTTTTTTCCTGCCATGACTTCGCCAGTAACTTTGCACCACCCAGTCCACCGAAAGGGTATGATCCATGTGTCCGTGTGTCAGACAGATGCAGCCTGGGATACGGTTCGATCCGGTGATCAGGCTCTGCATGGTTCCGTGTCCGGCATCAACCAGGACATCCCCGGTTATTTTGCCATTATCAGTCGAAACCAGGGAAAAAGCAGCATTTGACAGGTCCCGGGGATCGGTCCTGTCGTAAAATGGGTGGGTTTCACCCAGGAGAACCGGCCAGGCATTGCCCCTGCCATGAACAATAATTTGTTGTTTATTACTCATTTACCAGTTGATGTCCATCTCTTTCAGAAGGTATCCTGCCCCTGCATATTTGTCAATAATAAACAGAACATACCGTATATCCACAGCGATGTTCCGGCACAGTGACGGATCATAATATATATCGCTCATGGTCCCCTCCCAGTTCCGGTCAAAATTAATCCCGATCAAACGGCCGTCTGCATCCAGGACCGGACTTCCGGAATTACCACCGGAGGTGTGGTTGGAGGCAATGAAACAGACCGGCATGATCCCTTCCTCTCCATAGTTACCAAAATCCTTTGCCTGGTAAAGCTGTGCCAGCTTTTCCGGGACCTGGTAATCATCCGCCCCTTCCCCGGCCTTCTCCATAAGCCCCCGTAAGGTAGTGGAAAACTGGTATTGAACTCCGTCCCACGGTTGATAACCCTCCACCTTCCCATAGGTCAGCCTCATGGAAAAATTGGCATCAGGATAGAGCAAATGGTCCTGCTCCATTTCAAGCAGGGCAGCCATGTAGCTCCTGTAATTCTTTTCCAGGGCCGCCTCCAACCTGTCATTTTGCGGATCGACCCCGATCATGTAGATCTCCCTGAACTGGTGCAGGTAGATGGCCATGGGGTCATTCCTGATCTGTTTTATGGCATCTTCAGGATCATCCCTGTACCTGTCCAGGAGCTTCAGAACACGGTCCTTATCGCTGAAGATTGACTTCCTGTAGGTGTGGTATGCAAATCTTGCATAATCACCTTTGTATTTGCCCAGGACAGTTGCAAAAAATGCAGGAAGAAAGGAACCTGACAAATGCTCATGGCATGCTTCCATCATGGCGGCAAAGATATCCCTGTCAACGGGTACATGATAGTCCTTGAAAAAGCGTTCCACCTGGTTTTCAAGCATATCCACATCCACTCCCTGCCGCATCATCCCGGTTAACTCAGTAACCTGCTTGAACAATTCCACAGGCATGATGGCCTCATCCATCACATCCATGGCCACATCATACGGTTCCATATCTTCATAAAGATCGGAGAATCCATCAAGCAGTCCATCATACTTCAACTGGCGCTCTCCATCATCATCCACCCAGAGCTTGAAAGCTTTCTCTTTTTCAATCTTCTTCTCTACGGCATTGATGCGGTTCAGACCAAGAATGATGCCCTGCCATTTCTTCCAGGCATTGCTCACCCTGCGGTACTTTGTAGCATACTGGATCCGCACCACATCGGACTCCCTCATGTAACGGTCCATAATCTCCAGCCTTGTTGTCCTGAGACCGATCTTTAGAGGGAGAATCGTTTCCAGCATGGCCTTCACAGCATCTGAGTAAAGATACCGGGCAGTGGAACCGGGGTATCCCAGGATCATGGTAAAATCACCCTCTGAAATACCGCCTGCGGCAATTTCCAGGTGCTTACGGGGCTTGTAGGGCCTGTTTGAAGGACTGTAGGTTGCAGACTGGTTATGATCGGCGTACACCCTGAAAAGGGAAAAATCGCCCGTGTGCCTGGGCCACATCCAGTTGTCGCGGTCTTCACCAAAATTCCCCACTGCCACAGGCGGGGCTCCCACCAGCCTCACATCCCTGAATACCTCATACACAAACAGGTAGTAGGCATTTCCGTAATAAAAAGGCTTAACAACGGCCTCATAATAGGTTCCGGCGGTGGATTCCTGAATGAGTCTCCCCATATTTTTATCCATGATGCGCTGTCGCACCTGTGGATCCAGACCCTGTGTTATCCCGTCGGTCACTTGGGCAGAAACATCTTTCATATAACGGAGGAAGGTTACTGATGTTCCTTCATAGGGAAGTTCTTCTTCATGGTTCATGGCCCAGTATCCATGGGTCAGGTAGTCATTCTCCACAGAACTGTGGAATTGCAAGGCTCCCTCACCACAATGATGGTTGGTCAGCAACAGGCCTTCACCTGATATCATCTCCCCCGTGCAGCCCTTACCAAAAATCACAATGGCATCTTTCAGACAATCGTTGTTGATGCTGTAAATATCCACGGCACTCAGCCTGAGGCCTGCCTCCTGCATAAGGTCAATCTGGTATTTCTCGATAAGCATGGGGATCCACATCCCCTCTTCTGCTTTGAGATTTAGCGATACGGGAAATAGTAAAACGCCCACGAACCACACGATTGCGGTATGATAAAATTTATTCCGGTATTTATTCATCTGCATATCCTGTATAATAATAACTACTGTTTGAAAGAACAGAGTTTACGAGTTCAACGAGTTAAAACTACTTAGTTTTAAGGTCTTTGATAAATGATTTCAACTCATTGTATACTTTTTGAACCGGCAAACCCATAACATTGAAGTAACTGCCGTCAATCTTCTCAACAGCGATATAGCCTATCCATTCCTGGATACCATACCCGCCAGCCTTGTCAAAAGGTTGAAAACCGGATACATATTGTTCGATCTCCTCCTGTTCCAGGTTGGAAAAGGTTACATCGGTAACAGCATAGAACGAAGTTCTTCCGGAATCCGACCTCAGGCACACACCCGTAAATACCTGGTGGGTACCTCCGGAGAGGCACCTGATCATCCACATTGCCTCATCCTTATGGCGCGGTTTCCCAAGTTCTTTCTCTTTGTGCCACACAATGGTATCGGCAGTCAGCAAAATCTGCTTTGCAGACAGCGGTTCAATATAAGCATCAGATTTATGATCTGCCAGGTACCTGGCGATCTCACCACCCTGCAAATGGGAAGGGTAATGCTCATCTGTGTGACCTGTTTCAACCACCCTGAATGGAATCCCCAGCTCCTTCATAAGGGCAATCCTCCTGGGTGACCGGGATGCCAGCAATATTTCATATGACTGCAGGTCCTTAAACAAAGCTCAGTACCTAAAGTTAACCAGGTAGAATACCAGCACTGAATAGAGTATTCCAAACAACATGATCAGTTTGATCATTGTACTTGCCCTGTGAAAATCCCGTTTTTCCACGGCTGTCATGACCTGGATGGCCAGAACAATCAAAGGCAGTATCAGGAACAGGGTAAAATAGATCAGTGAGATGTAATCGGCCGGTTCCACGGAAAAGAAGATGTACTTGAGGAGCAGAAAACCCAACATGAAAACAGTCAGTCCAATCAATGTCACCAGCAGAATCTTTGTCCAGAATGTTCCGAGGATAATGGGTGCTGTCTTCATTCCATAAGCCATATCACCCTCAAAATCCTCAGTGTCCTTGATCACTTCCCTGATCAGTGTGGTAAGAAATGCAAAAAAACTAAAACCTGCCACCCAGGCAATGATGTAATTAAAACTGGCCTCATTCTGAAGCATCACCCTGCCATATTCCCTGTTCAGCAACGGGATCTCAAAAAGAATCACCATCAGAGGGACAAGAGCTGTCAGAAACGACACCGACAGGTTCCCAACGAGGAATTGCCGTTTATAGCTGGTGGAATAAAACCACAACAGACCGGTGGCAATAACAAATACCAGTGCCAGGGATGGAAGTTCGATATAAAATCCCAGGTAGACCCCAATCCCCACACCGATAATATTGAACATGGCATGGAGGTTCATGGCAACCCTTCGTCCAATCCTTACACCCACCACAACGCGGTCGGGTTTATTGATCATATCGGCCCGGGTATCGAAGTAATCGTTAATAATGTAACCGGCAGCCGCAATAAAGATGGTAGACATCACAAGCAGTGCAAACTGGAAGTCACCGAATTGTAATGTAAAAGTCCTGGAGGGAAGCAGAGGAACCATCACAAGGTACCTCATGGCATATTGTGTTGAAGCGATGATCAGCAGGTTTGGGAACCTGATCAGCCTTAGTATGGAACGAAGTTGTTTAATCATCTGCACCATTCTTTTACCAGACAAAGGACCCACCATCCATCCAGCGGCCATGCAATCGAAGAACCTGCTCAATTACATCTCTTGCACATCCTTCTCCTCCAGCATGCGGAGATATGTAATGTGCTACAGCCTTGATCTCTTCAACAGCATCGGAGGGACAGCAGGAGACTCCCACCATCTTCATCACCTCAAAATCAGGCAGGTCGTCGCCCATGTACAATACATCCTTCGGCTCGATACTGTATTTCAAGATAAAGTCATTAAGATCATCCAATTTCTGAAACGATCCAAGGTAGATGTCGGTGATGCCCAATCCCCTGAAACGCACTCCCACCGACTCGGTCTGTCCGCCGGTGATGATGGCAATAGGGTACCCTCTTTTTACAGCGTACTGCAGGGCATAACCATCCTTGGTATTCATGGTCCGCATTAACTCTCCACTGGGATGAAGATAAACTTTTGGATTGCTGAGCACTCCATCCACATCAAATGCAAATGCTTTTACTTTTCTTAATCCTTCTTTGAAATTGGTCATTTTCTGATAATGGCTCTATGGGTTATCTTTCCGGGAATTCTTAATATCCCGGCTTATAAAAGTATATAATTTCTCCCATTCGGGATGTTTCCGCAGCAACTCAAGGTGCTTATGCATGGTCTCACTGTCCTCCCTTAATGCCGGACCGGTTTGCGATGCTGAAGCACCCATGTCTGTAAGTTTACTGAAGGTCTCCTTCAGGATGGGATCCAACAACTTCAAATCTCCCCCCTGTTCTCCCAGCATTTGCTGTGCAATGTTGACCATGTGGTTGGAAAAGTTATTGGCAAACACAGCGGCCAGGTGAATGGTCAGCCTGGATGGGGAGTCGGTTTCATGAACGGAACACGAAATCGAGGAGGCAAGACTCCTTATTTTCTCTGTCACCTCACGGGAAGATCCTTCAATCAGGAAAGGAGTCTCCTTCAGTGAAATTTTCCGCTTCCGGCTGATTGTCTGCAGCGGATAAAGCACCCCGAATTCACTGTGGAGACCTTCAAAAACCTCGCTTGAAAGTGCCCCTGCCGTATGTAGCCAGATCCCTTTATAATCCTTGAACTCCTGTAACACATCTTGTATCGCCCGGTCTGGCACACAAACAATGAAGAAATCTGCGGTATTGGATACCTCCTCCTTCGCGGAGGTACCCCTGGTCCCGATCATGTTCGCCAGTTCGGCTGCCGAACTGTAACTCCTCGAATAAACAGATAAAATCCTGTGACCCGATTCCTTCAGATGCCTGGCCAGATGGGTGGCCACATTCCCGGAACCAAAAATTGCAATATTGTACGAGGGAAAGGATCCGATGATGTGATTTTTAAAAGCAGTATTTATTCTCTTCGATCAAACGGTCAGCAATCCTCCTGCGAGCCTCTTTTACATTTACACCAGCAACTGCAGTGAAGTGTGTGATTCCCTTTTCAAGCAGTTCACGCACCTCTCCGTATGCGAAAGAGTAGGTGGCATCACTGGCAAACTTGCTGATTCGGGCTGCAGCGTCGTAAACGAATACATCCACCATGTCACGATACAGTTTTATCTCCTCTTCACCTTTTAATGGCTCCATTTTCTTCAATCGAAGCACCACTGATTCCGCTGCATATAACTGGATGATACAATCTGATATATTGCTGAGTATCTCCTGTTCCATGGCAAGTTTGCGGGTAAACTTTTCAGATACTGCCTTCAGTAACATCAGGGCCACTTTCTTGAAGTTGGCTATGTACTGGCCCTTCTCTTCAAAATAGCCTGTGGCATTCGTTCTTGTGCCATTCAGATTCTTCACCTCCTCAAAGGCTTTCTCAGCCTCTTCCATGATGGGCAACACACCTTTTGCACCCTTCTTCAGGACACTGTCCACCAGCAGCAGCCGGTTAATTTCATTGGTTCCTTCGAAGATCCTGTTAATCCTTGAATCTCGATATCCCCTGTCCACAGGCATTTCAGCTGAAAAACCCATTCCGCCAAAGATCTGTACGGCCTCATCAACCACGTAATCCAGCGCTTCTGAACCGAACACCTTCATAACTGCTGCTTCAATTGAAAAATGATTGAATGCTTTCATGGTGTCACGACCCTTGTCATCTCCGTTGGCCACGTAATAAGCAATGGCATCATCCAGCGTCTGGCTAGCGCGATAGACTGAAGACTCCGTTGCAAAGGTCTGGATCACCTGCTCGGCCAGTTTATGCTTGATGGCTCCAAATTGAGAGATCAGACAATTGAACTGCTTCCTTTCGTTGGCATATCCAACGGATTGAGTGATGGCTGTTTTGGCTGAGCCTACCACACTGGCACCCAGTTTTATCCTGCCCATATGGAGGATATTCAGGGCAATCCTGAATCCTTCGCCCCTCTTTCCAAGCATGTTTTCCACCGGAACTTTGCAATCGTTAAAGAATATCTGCCTTGTGGAAGAACCCTTGATGCCCATCTTTTTCTCCTCTGGATTGAATGTGATCCCCGGGAACTCTCTCTCCACAATGAATGCACTTAAAACACGGTCATTATCAATTTTCGCAAAGACGGTCATCACATCTGCAAAACCAGCATTGGTGATCCACATCTTGGCTCCATTGAGGATGTAGTGCTCTCCATCTTCTGAAAGAACTGCCTTGGTGGTCCCGGAATTGGCATCCGATCCTGCACCGGGTTCTGTAAGACAGTAAGCCCCCACCATTTCACCGGTAGCCAGTTTAGTTATATATTTTTTTCGCTGCTCATCGTTCCCGTAATAGAGAATGGGCAGTGAACCAATTCCTGTGTGGCAGGATAAAGCAACCGCGTACGAATAACCGGCCCCCAGCACTTCACTGACATACATGGTGGTAATAAATGACTGTCCGAATCCTTCATATTCCTCAGGGATTGAAATTCCAAGCAATCCGAGTTCGCCAGACTTTTCAAGCAGCCCCCTCATCAGTCCATCCTCCTGTGCATCAATGCGGTCCAGTACAGGAAAGACTTCAGTATCCAGAAAATCCTGGCAGGTATCGCCAATCATCCTCTGCTCTTCATCAAATTCTTCAGGGATAAAAACATCTGCCGGATCGGTTTGCTTCACCAGAAACTCTCCACCGGTAATTAATCTCTTTTTTTCCATTGTGTTATATGTAGTTTTGATCAGTTTTGTTCCTCCGTTAAAATTACAACTTCATGGAGAGAGCCACCAATTCGGCAATATCGTAAGCCCTGACATCCTCCTCCCGGTTCTTATACTTTAAGCCATCGGTTATCATCACCATGCAATAGGGACAAGCCGTGGCTATGATATCTGCTCCTGTTTCGAGCGCCTCTTCGGTACGCTCTATAAATACTTCCTTATCTCCCTTCTCAGCCTCCTTGAACATCTGTCCGCCTCCTGCGCCACAACAAAGAGCAAAACTCATGTTCCTGCCCATCTCCTTCTTAACAGCCCACAAGGCATCAAGAACCTGACGTGGGGCTTTATACTCTTTGTTGGCCCGGCCCAGGTAGCAGGGATCATGAAATGTAATGGTCTTGTCTGCCAATGCACCTTCGGGGATCGCCAGGGTGCCATCGGCGATCCTGTCTCTAAGGAACTGGGTGTGATGGATCACTTCATATGTTCCTCCCAGGTCCGGATATTCATTTTTAAAAGTATTGTAAGCATGCGGGTCGCAGGTGAGGATCTTTTTGACTTCATAACCCTCAAGGATCTCGATGTTTATCAATGCCTGCATCTGGTAAAGCATCTCGTTCCCAGCCCTTCGGGCCACATCACCGGTGGATGACTCTTCTGTTCCAAGCACAGCATAGGAAGTGCCCAGGTGATCCAGAATCTTTACAAATGCACGGGAAACATGTTTGTACCGGTCATCAAATGCTCCGGAACTTCCAACCCAGAACAGGTATTCGGGTTGCTTGCCCTGTGAAAACAGATCCGCAATTACAGGTACCTTAACTTTTCTTTGTTTTGTTTCCATACCTACTGGCTGCTATCATTGATCATTATATCTTCTGCCCATAGCATCCTGTCTTCCTGGGAAAATTGCCAGGGCGCACCATTGTTCTCGATGTTGGAAAAAATAGAATTAAGCTCTCCCGGTGCTGCAGATTCCTCCATGACCAGGTAGCGCCTCATTCCAATGATCATGGCGGGCTGGTTGATGTTAATGGGACACTCCTGGGCACATGCGTTACAGAGGGTGCATGCCCACAATTCCTCTTCGGATACAAAATCCCGGATCAGTGACCTGTTATCTGTATAACCGGCTCCGTTTTTCAGAATTCCGGGACCCTTCTCCTTCATTCTGGCCCTTACATCCATCACGATTTTTCTGGGCGACAGCTTCTTGCCTGTGATGTTGGCCGGACATACAGATGTGCAACGGCCACATTCGGTACATGAGAGAGAATCCATGTAGCTCTTCCAGCTTACATCCTCGATATCAAGAATGCCAAACCTTTCCAGGGTCTCTTCCTCCGCCTCTTCTCCTTCAGGTGGAGAGGCAAAGGCCTGGTCCGGGTCCATCATGATCTTCACTTCCTTTGTGATGCTCTCCATGGTATCCAGCTTACCCAAGGGTTCCAGCCGGCTGAGAAAGACATTGGGTACCGACATGAAAACATGAAAGTGCTTGGAATAAGGCAGGTAATTTGCAAATATAAATATGAGCAGGATATGCATCCACCAGTTGACCTGGTACAACACTTCATTGATGTGGGCTCCTGCATCGATCCATGATGCCAGCAGCTGACTTACCGGATAAAACCCCTGCACCGGATCTCCTGCCTGAATGGTTGCCTGCAGGTAGAAAGTATTCATGCCTAGCAGTGAAAGCATCAGCAGCAGTATGATGGTGAGTGCAACATTGGCATCCAGGTGAGAGATGTGTTTCATTTCAATGCCAGAGAACCTCTTTACATTGAGGAACATGCGCCTGGCAAGAAATACAAGGATGGCAACCGCAATGATCAGTGCAAACACATCTCCTGAAGCCACAATGATGTCATAAACGATTCCGAGAAAAGAGAGCACCCGTTCCTTACCGGTTAACCCATCGATCATCATCTCAATGCTTCCCAAAAGGATCACCAGGAATCCCCAGAAAACAAGAGCATGAAGGAGACCCATGACCGGTCTTCGGAAGATCTTTGTCTGACCAATGGCCACCTCAAACATCACCCCGAAGCGACGCCCGATATGCCTGACTGGAAATCCTCCCCGGGTAATCCTGAAGAAACCCACATACCTGCGTGTGGTATAACCAAAGGCCAGCAAAGTGACCAGCAAAGCAGCCAAAAAAACGATTTGATTTGTCATAAGTAGCGGATTGAAAGGGACTACTGGTCCTTTGCAGCCTTAATCTCTCTGATCAGCTCTGGAAGTACTTTCAAGGCATCCCCGACGATTCCGTAATCAGCTGCTTCAAAAATGGGTGCATCCTTATCAGTGTTCACTGCAACAATGCACTTTGAAGAGCTTACTCCGGCCAGGTGCTGAATAGCACCCGAAATACCAAATGCAAAATAGAGATTGGGGGCAATGATCTTGCCGGTCTGCCCGGTATGCTCCTCATGTGAACGCCATCCTTCATCAGACACTGGTCTTGAACATGCTGTAGCCGCTCCAAGTAATTCTGCAAGTTCCTCTATGGGACCCCAGTTGTCTGTGGATTTCATACCTCTTCCACCGGAGACAACAATTTCAGCATCGGAAAGCAGCAATTTGTCTTCCTGTTTCTGAACGTTCTTAATACTGGTTTTTACAGCTGCCACATCCACTCCGGGATCAAAGGATTCGACGGAAGCAGTGCCGCCTGTCCCGATCACTTCAAATGAGTTCTGCGACAGGGTCAGGATGGCTGAACCTGTCAGGATCTTCACCCTGGCAAATGCCTTTCCGCTGAATACTTTTTTGCGTACTACCAGCGGGTCTACTGACTCCGGTGTGGCTGTAACTCCGGCTGCAAGTCCTGCTTTTAGCCTGACTGACAACCTGGGGGCAATTGCTTTCCCTGTATTGTTGTGGGCAAGTACAAGAATTTTTGATCCGGTCTTTTCCATGGCGGCGGAAATGATGCTGGTATAGAGCTGGTTGTCCAGTCCATCCGGCGTCCCCTCAACGCTCAGGACATTCCTGGCTCCATAGGCGCCGAGTCCGGATAAATCAACCTGGTCCACTTTTCCAATGGATACTGCAGTAACACTGCCTCCGACCATTTTGGCCACACTGGAAGCATAGGAAACCAATTCAAAGGAGAGTTTTTTAAATTTGCCATCCCAGTTCTCTGTAAATACTAATACTGACATATTGTTAATGGGTTAGAAATCGTTAGAAATGTTAGAAAATGTTAGGTTAAAGAACTTTTGCTTCGTTCTGCAACAGATTTACCAATTCCTTTACCTGGTCGGCATCGATCATTTTGCAGGGAGCCTTTGGTTCGGGCATCACATATTCCTGGTACCCTGTGAAGGATTCAGCCTCAACCGGTGGTACTACCTGAAGGGGCTTTTTCCTGGCCATCATGATGCCTCTCATGGCTGCTATCCTGGGTTCTTTTGCTATTCCTTTCTGCACTACACCTACGAAAGGCATTGGAACAGTGACCTCTTCCTTTCCACTGTCGATATCTCTGGTGATCAGAGCTTCTCCACCCTCAATCCGCAATGAAGAGATGGCTGAGACCGAGGGAAGAGCTAGCAACTCGGAAAGCATTCCACCTACAGCAGATCCATTATAATCACTGGATTCAATACCACATATGATCACATCAAATTCACCACCCTTTACCACCGATGCCAGCTGGACTGCCACAAAATGGGCATCAACGGATTCGCCATTCACCCTGATGGCATCGTCGGCTCCAATGGCCAGGGCTTTTCTGAGGGTTGGCTCAACTCCCGGAGGTCCAACGGTTACAACAGTTACACTGGAGACCGGGTTGGAGGCGTCCTCTTTTAATTCCATGGCCCTGGTTAAGGCAAGTTCATCCCAGGGATTAATGATCCATTGTACACCGCTATCGTCAAAGGATGTGTTGTCGTTCACAAACTTCACCTTGGTGGTGGTATCCGGAACATTGCTGATACAAACAAGAATACGCATATATAGGTATTTAAATAATCTGACAAATATAAAAGATTTCTAAAAACGCACCACAAATATAGAGTTATCTAAAATCAATACAAAAAAGGGTTCCGAAGAAGTCCCGAAACCCTTTTTAAATGATTGTTTATGTTAGTTTTAGGCCTGTCCTGCAGGGCCCCCGAAATTTATCGGCATTACCAATCCGCCGGTTGGTTCAATGTTCTTCACTGGCCCGTGCATCTTCTCAAATTTTTCGATGTTATCGGTGAGCGCATGCAACAGGCGCTTGGCATGTTCCGGGGTAAGGATCACCCTGGATTTCACCTCGGCTTTCGGGACCCCGGGCATTACCCGTACAAAATCGAGTATAAACTCTGAAGATGAATGGGTAATGATCGCCAGGTTGGAATAGGTACCCTGGGCAATATCCTCCTTCAACTCAATGTTTATCTGGTTTTTCTTGACTTTATTTTCTTCCATAGTACGTTGGATTTAGTCCTGTGCAGGTTCAGTAACTTCTTCTTCTTCCGAAGTTTTCTCTACCGCCTTACCCGATGTGAGCCTTTCGTATTCCTCACGTGAACCGACCACCAGGTTGTTAAACACCCTGGCACCGGTACCGGCCGGGATCTTGTGACCTACGATCACATTCTCTTTTAATCCGTCCAGTATATCAACACGTCCGAAGATCGCAGCTTCATTCAGTACCTTGGTGGTTTCCTGGAAGGATGCAGCTGAGATAAAACTTTTTGTCTGCAGAGCAGCCTTGGTGATCCCCTGGAGCACCTGGGAAGAAGTAGCAGGCACAGCCTCACGGGTCTCGATAAGTTTCAGGTCTTTACGCCTGAGTACAGAGTTATCGTCCCTTAACTTCCTGGCAGTAATAATCTGTCCGGGGTTATAATCCTTTGCATCTCCCGGTTCAGTCACTACTTTCTTTCCATAAATCCAGTCGTTTTCATCCATGAATGTCCATTTATCAACCACCTGTTTTTCCAGGAATTTAGTGTCGCCTGGTTCCACAATCTCCACCTTGCGCATCATTTGACGAACGATGATCTCGAAATGTTTATCATTGATCTTCACACCCTGCATCCTGTATACCTCCTGAACCTCATTCACAATATAGTCCTGAACCTTGGTAGGCCCCTTAATGGCCAGAATATCAGCCGGTGTAATGGCACCATCTGAAAGCGGTATTCCTGCCCTCACATAATCGTTTTCCTGTACCAGTATCTGCTTTGACAGAGGCACCAGGTACTTCTTCACCTCACCTGTTTTGGATGTGATGATAACCTCACGGTTACCACGTTTGATCTTTCCAAATTCCACTTCTCCATCAATCTCAGATACCACTGCAGGATTGGAAGGATTCCTGGCTTCAAACAACTCTGTAACCCTTGGAAGTCCACCGGTGATGTCACCTGATTTACCAATGGCCCTGGGAATCTTCACCAGGACCTCACCTGCAACAACTTCATTATTTTCATTCACCGCGATATGCGCTCCAACCGGCAGGTTATAACTTTTGACCAACTCGCCCTTGCTATCAAGGATCTTAATCAAAGGGTTTTTGGTGCGGTCCCTGGTTTCCACGATCACCTTCTCCTTGAATCCGGTTTGCTCATCGGATTCTTCCCGGAAAGTTATACCCTCAATCACGTTATCAAAGCCAACTTTTCCGGTTACCTCACTTATAATCAATGCGTTATATGGATCCCATTCGCAAATCAGATCTCCTTTCTTTACCTTAGCTCCATCCTTGATATAGAGTCTGGAACCATAAGGTATGGTATGGGTGGTCAGTGCAATGCCTGTGTTTTTATCCACAACCCTCAATTCGGCCAGACGCCCGATCACTATGGTGAACTTCTTGCCGGTGGCGGGATCAGCGGAGGGAACAGTACGCAACTCTTCAATCTCCGCAACACCATTATATTTGGAGATCACATTGGACTCTGAAGTTATATTCGAAGCCGTACCACCCACGTGGAAGGTACGCAGGGTAAGCTGTGTTCCAGGTTCCCCGATGGACTGGGCTGCAATCACACCGGTCGCCTCACCCATCTGAACCATCTTGCCGGTGGACAGGTTGCGTCCGTAACACTTGGCACATACACCCTTCTTTGATTCACAGGTCAGCACCGAACGGATCTCAACCAGCTCAATGGGAGAATCCTCAATGGCCTGTGCTATTTTTTCGTTAATCTCTTCACCGGAGCCAATGATCTTATCGCCGGTCAGCGGATGGTAGATATTGTGAACGGTGGTTCGACCCAGCACTCTTTCATAAAGGGTTTCAACAACCTCTTCATTCTTCTTAATGGCAGATGCAACCAGTCCGCGCAGGGTTCCGCAATCGGGTTCCTGGATGATCACATCCTGTGACACATCCACAAGACGCCGGGTCAGGTAACCTGCATCAGCTGTTTTCAATGCCGTGTCAGCCAGACCCTTACGGGCACCGTGTGTGGAAATAAAGTATTCCAGCACCGAGAGTCCCTCCTTGAAATTGGACAGGATGGGGTTCTCGATAATCTCAGACCCTGTGGAACCTGACTTTTGCGGTTTGGCCATCAGGCCACGCATACCCGACAGTTGCCGGATCTGCTCCTTGGAGCCCCTGGCTCCAGAATCGAGCATCATATACACAGGGTTAAAACCTTGCTTGTCTGAGCTCAACTGCTTCATAAGGGTCTGGGTCAGCCTGGCATTGATGTGTGTCCACACATCAATGATCTGGTTGTACCTTTCATTGTTCGTGATCACACCCATGTTGTAACTGGCGACCACATCGTCCACCTGGGCATAACCGTCTGTGACATAAGTCTCCTTCTCGGAGGGGATAATCACATCATCCAGATTAAAGGAGAGGCCTCCCTTGAAAGCACTGCTAAAACCGAGGCTCTTGATATCATCCAGGAACAGGGAAGTTCTGGCCGTCCCTGTAATCTTGAGTACCCTTCCGATAATATCACGAAGGGATCTTTTAGTCAGCAGTTCATTGATAAACCCGATCTCTGCAGGAACAAATTCATTGAAGATTACACGGCCCACAGTAGTTTCAATGAGTTCTGTTTCACCGTTTTCGCTACCCAGTTTCGGGATCCTTACCTTGATAATGGAGTGAAGATCTGCTCTTTTTTCATTGTAAGCAATGGTTACCTCTTCTGACGAATAGAACGTCATTCCTTCCCCTTTCACCGGATCATTCTTCATGCTGCGCTTGGCCTTGGTAATGTAATAGAGGCCCAGCACCATGTCCTGCGATGGCACTGCAATAGGTGCTCCGTTGGCAGGGTTCAGGATATTGTGTGACGCAAGCATCAGGATCTGTGCTTCAAGAATGGCCGGATTTCCGAGGGGAAGATGCACAGCCATCTGGTCACCGTCAAAGTCAGCATTAAAGGCGGTACATACCAGCGGATGAAGCTGGATGGCTTTACCTTCAATAAGTTTTGGCTGGAAAGCCTGGATCCCGAGCCTGTGCAGGGTAGGTGCACGGTTCAGCAACACCGGATGTCCTCTCAATACATTTTCCAGGATATCCCATACAACAGGATCCTTCCGATCTACGATCTTCTTGGCCGATTTCACGGTTTTTACAATCCCTCTTTCAATCAGTTTCCTGATGATGAATGGCTTATAAAGCTCGGCAGCCATGTCTTTTGGAAGACCGCATTCATGCAGCTTCAATTCGGGACCCACTACGATCACCGAACGTGCTGAATAATCGACCCTCTTTCCAAGCAGGTTCTGACGGAATCGTCCCTGCTTACCTTTCAGGCTGTCAGAAAGCGATTTAAGCGGACGGTTGGCATCGGTCTTGACCGCATTGGCCTTCCTCGAGTTATCAAACAGGGAATCAACAGCCTCCTGTAACATCCGCTTCTCATTCCGCAGGATTACCTCCGGTGCCTTGATCTCGATAAGTCTCTTCAGGCGGTTGTTCCTGATGATCACCCTCCGGTACAGATCATTAAGGTCGGAAGTGGCAAAACGTCCGCCATCCAGTGGTACCAGCGGCCTTAATTCCGGGGGGATTACCGGGACCACTTTCACGATCATCCATTCGGGGCGGTTGATGCCCTTGGAGATACGGAAAGCCTCCACTACCTGAAGGCGCTTCAATGCTTCATTCTTCCTCTGCTGAGAGGTCTCAGTACTGGCCTTGTGTCTCAAAAAAAATGAGAGTTCGTCCAGGTTGAGACGTGCCAGCAGCTGGTGCAATCCATCTGCTCCCATTCCTGCAATGAACTTATCCGGATGATCGTCTTCCAGAAGCTGATTCTCTTTGGGAAGGCTGGCCAGGATATCCAGGTACTCATCTTCTGTAAGAAAGTCAAGGTAGTTCACTCCGTCGGCTTCCTTGATACCCGCATTGATCACCACGTACCTTTCGTAATAAATGATCGAATCCAGTTTCTTGGTGGGAAGTCCCAGCAGGTACCCTATCTTATTGGGCAGTGAACGGAAATACCAGATGTGCGCCACTGGTACAACCAGTGAAATGTGTCCCATTCGCTCACGACGAACTTTCTTTTCTGTAACTTCAACACCACAGCGGTCACATACAATACCTTTGTAACGGATCCTTTTGTATTTACCACAATGACACTCATAATCCTTTACCGGTCCGAATATCCTCTCGCAAAACAAGCCATCTCTTTCCGGTTTGTAGGTACGGTAATTGATGGTTTCGGGCTTCAGAACCTCTCCACTGGATCGTTCAAGGATCTCTTCAGGTGAAGCCAGTCCGATGGAAATCTTGGTAAAATTACTTCTTACTTTGGTGTCTTTCCGGAATGACATATAATAGGAATTTATTGTTTCTAAAACTTCAATTGATCAGGCCTCAGCCTGTAACAGCAAGATTAAACCAGGTTCACACTTAAACCCAGTCCACGCAATTCATGCAACAACACGTTCAGTGACTCAGGTATTCCGGGTGTTGGCATGGGTTCACCTTTTACGATGGCTTCATATGCCTTGGCCCTGCCTATCACGTCATCTGATTTCACAGTAAGGATCTCCTGGAGAATATTGGCGGCACCAAATGCTTCCAGGGCCCAAACTTCCATTTCACCAAATCGCTGTCCGCCAAACTGTGCTTTACCACCCAGCGGTTGCTGTGTGATCAGTGAATATGGACCGATGGACCTGGCATGCATCTTGTCTTCCACCATATGTCCCAGTTTCAGCATGTAGATAACACCCACAGTGGCCGGCTGGTCAAATCTTTCACCGGTTCCTCCATCATAGAGGTGGGTTTTTCCATACCTGGGAATACCTGCCTTATCGGTAAGCTCATTGATCTCATCGATCTTGGCTCCGTCAAAAATCGGGGTTGCAAATTTAATTCCCAGCTTCATGCCGGCCCATCCAAGTACGGTTTCATAGATCTGCCCCAGGTTCATCCTGGAAGGCACACCCAGTGGATTCAGTACAATATCCACCGGAGTTCCGTCCTCTAAAAACGGCATGTCTTCCGAACGGACAATTTTAGCCACAATACCTTTGTTACCATGTCGTCCTGCCATCTTATCACCCACGGTGATCTTACGCTTCTTAGCCACATAGACCTTGGCAAGCTGAATGATACCGGTGGGTAATTCATCACCACTGATGATGCTGTGCTTTTTGCGCTTGTAGAGACTATCTATCTCCTTGAACCTGATTATATAATTATGGATCACGTCCCTGATCAGATCGTTCTTATGCTTGTCAGTGGTCCACTTGAGTGGATTAACATTGGCAAAGACCAATTCCTGCAGAAGCTTCTGGGTAAATTTGGTCCCTTTTGGGATCACGTCAACATTCAGGAAGTCTTTCACCCCCTGAGAGGTCTTACCGTTTACAAGTTCAAAAAGTTTCTCAATGATCTGTCCTTTCAGTTCTATTATGGTCCTGTTGTATACCTCTTCGATCTTCTCAAGAATCTGCTTGGTGGCAGGTCTTGATTTCCTCTCCTTCATGGTCCGGGAGAACAACTTTTTGTTGATCACCACCCCATAGAGAGATGGACCGGCTTTCAGGGAAGCATCTTTCACATCACCAGCCTTATCACCAAAAATAGCCCTCAGAAGTTTTTCCTCCGGAGAAGGATCAGATTCTCCCTTGGGGGTGATCTTACCGATGAGGATATCTCCGGGTGCCACCTCGGCTCCGATCCTGATCAGTCCGTGTTCATCCAGGTTCTTGGTGGCCTCTTCGCTCACATTGGGAATATCGGAAGTCAGTTCCTCGAGTCCACGTTTGGTATCCCTTACTTCAAGAAGATACTCATCCACATGAATAGAGGTGAAAACATCCTCCCTTACCAGCCTTTCAGATATGACGATGGCATCCTCAAAGTTATACCCTTTCCAGGGCATGAATGCCACCATGAGGTTTCTTCCGAGCGCCAGTTCACCCATTTGGGTAGCATATCCCTGCGTCAGGATATCTCCCTTCGTAAGTTTCTGCCCCCTGCGGACGATCGGGTTAAGATTTACACAGGTGTTCTGGTTGGTTTTCCTGAATTTCGGAAGCTTGTATCGCATCACATCATCATCAAATCTGACAAACCTCTCTTCTTCGCTCCGCTCATACCTGATAATAATTTCGTTGGCGTCCACAAACTCCACCACTCCATCTTCCTCTGCCCTGATCTGAAGCCTGGAATCGCGCACCACATTCTGCTCGATCCCGGTTCCAACCACAGGAGCTTCAGGATAGATCAAAGGAACAGCCTGACGCATCATATTCGATCCCATAAGAGCCCGGTTGGCATCATCATGCTCAAGGAACGGGATCAGTGAAGCTGCGATCGAGGCAATCTGGTTGGGAGCTACGTCCATCAAAACCACATCATCCTTCTCTGCCAGCGGGTAATCGGCATCGTACCGGGCCTTCACCCTGGGATTCACAAATGTCCCATCTTCGTTGAGCGGCGCATTGGCCTGGGCAATTAACTGCCCCTCCTCCTCTTCTGCACTCAGGTATACGATTCCTTTATTGGCCAGTTCAACCTTCCCTTTTTCAGTCTTCCTGTAAGGTGTCTCAATAAATCCGAGATCACTGATCCTGGCGAATACACATAGCGAGGAGATCAGTCCGATGTTCGGACCTTCCGGGGTCTCGATGGGACAGAGTCTTCCGTAATGGGTAAAGTGTACGTCACGTACTTCAAAACCAGCCCTTTCCCTGGACAGACCACCTGGTCCCAGGGCCGACATCCGGCGCTTGTGAGTCATCTCTGCAAGTGGATTGGTCTGATCCATGAACTGTGACAGCTGGTTGGTTCCGAAGAAAGAATTGATCACCGAAGAAAGTGTCTTCGAATTGATCAGATCGGTAGGCGTAAACACCTCGTTGTCACGCACGTTCATGCGTTCACGAATGGTCCTTGCCATACGGGCCAGTCCCACACTGAACTGGTTCATCAGTTGTTCACCCACAGTACGGACCCTCCTGTTACTCAGGTGGTCAATATCATCCACATCGGTCTTGGAGTTGATCAACTCAATGAGGTACTTGATGATCTGTATAATGTCTTCCTTGGTCAATACCCTGTGTTCCATTTCTGTATTCAGACCAAGCTTTTTGTTGAGCCTGTACCGGCCCACTTCTCCAAGGTCGTAACGTTTGTCAGAAAAGAATAATTTATCAATTACATCCCTGGCAGTAGACTCATCCGGTGGTTCTGCATTCCTCAATTGCCTGTAAATATGCATCACCGCTTCCTTCTCCGAGTTACACGGATCTTTCTGAAGGGTGTTGTAAATAATGGCAAAATCGTTAATATTAGCAATATCCTTGTGCAGCAGAATGGTCTTGGCCCCGGATTTAATAATTTCTTCAATGTGCTCATTCTCAAGAACAGTCTCCCTGTCAATGATCACTTCATTTCGTTCGATGGATACCACCTCACCAGTATCTTCATCCACAAAGTCTTCGATCCAACTCTTCAGCACACGGGCAGCCAGTTTGCGGCCCACCAGTTTTTTCAATCCGGTCTTCGATACCTTGACCTCATCGGCCAGGCCGAATATCTCAAGTACATCTTTGTCACTTTCGTACCCGATGGCCCGAAGAAGTGTGGTTACCGGCAACTTTTTCTTTCGGTCGATGTATGCATACATCACGTTGTTGATGTCAGTTGCAAACTCTATCCAGGAACCTTTAAAGGGAATGACCCTGGCAGAGTATAGCTTGGTGCCATTTGCATGGACGCTCTGTCCGAAAAATACACCCGGTGAACGGTGCAACTGGGATACTACAACCCTTTCAGCACCGTTAATAATGAATACTCCCCGGTGGGTCATATACGGTACCATACCCAGATACACATCCTGGATCACTGTATCAAAATCCTCGTGTTCAGGATCTGTACAGTAGAGTTTCAATTTTGCTTTCAGGGGAACACTGAAAGTAAGTCCCCGCTCGATACACTCATCAATCGAATACCTGGGTGGATCAATGGTATAGTCGATGAACTCCAGTACAAAATTGTTCCTTGTATCGGTAATGGGAAAGTTCTCCTGGAATACCTGGTACAGTCCTTCTACTTTCCTGTTCTCAGGTGTTGTTTCCATTTGAAAGAAATCATGAAATGATTTCAGTTGTACTTCCAGAAAATCAGGGTATTCCAGTTGGTTTTTAATGGAAGCGAAACTAATTCGGTCTTGATTTTTAATTGGCATTGACATCGCGTTTTAATCCTGGGATTAAGGTGTGAACATTGAACTGCAAAAAGGCTTAGGCCCTCGCGTAAACAAGAATCTAAACCTATAAGTGGATAATGCGATTGCCCTATTATTTAAGCTCAACTTCTGCTCCAGCTTCTTCTAATTGGGTTTTGAGAGATTCTGCTTCATCCTTACTAACTCCTTCTTTTACAGGAGCAGGTGCGGAATCAACAACAGCTTTCGCTTCTTTAAGTCCCAGTCCGGTGAGTTCCTTCACCAGCTTAACAATCTGCAGCTTGGCTCCACCCGGAGCTTTCAGAATCACATCGAAATCTGTTTTTTCTTCAGCGCCACCGCCTTCACCGCCACCATCAGCTGGTCCGGCTACAGCAACTGCAGCGGCTGCAGGTTCAATACCGTGCTCTTCCTTAAGGACATTGAGCAATTCATTTACTTCCTTTACAGTCAATTCGACCAATTGATCAGCAAGTTTTTTAATATCTGCCATTTCTATTGAATTTAAATGTTTTTAGTTTTCTTTTTCTGATAAAGTTTTCAGAACTCCCGCCATTTTCGATCCACTTGATGCAAGTGCAGAAACCAGGTTCATTGCCGGTGACTGCAGCAAGCTAAGCAGATCTGCCAGAAGTTCATCTTTTGATTTAATACTGGAGAGTATATCCAACTGATCATCTCCGATATAGATCGATTCCTCCACAAAAGCGGCCTTCAGAATGGGTTTTTCCATTTTCTTCCTGAACTCCTTGATCAGTATGGCAGGAACATTTCCTGTCTCACAGAACATAATTGAGGTTGAATCTTTCAATATATCATAGAGATCGTTAAAATCGCCGTCGGATTTCTCCATTGCATTACGGAGCAATGTATTCTTGACAACCAGCAGACTGATTTTTTGTTCAAAACACTTCCTTCTCAGATTTGATGTTTCCTCTGCATTCAATTCAGAAATATCAGTGAGATAGAAATGCTTTGTGTCATTCAGTCGATCTGCAAGGTTCCCAATGATTGCATCCTTTTCTTCTCTTCTCATCGTATTGAGACACTTTAGCGATTATTATTCTTCGATTGCTTTAGGATCTAACTTAATTCCATGACTCATGGTACTGGACAGATAGATACTTTTGATATAGGTTCCTTTTGCCGCAGAGGGTTTCAGCTTAACGATCGTTTGCATGAACTCACGAGCGTTATCAACTATTTTCTCTGCAGAAAAGGAGACTTTACCAATAGAGGTATGTACGATACCATATTTGTCTACTTTGAAATCGATCTTTCCCATCTTCACATCCATCACAGCTTTACCGATTTCCATGGTAACAGTACCACTTTTGGGATTGGGCATCAGGCCCCTGGGACCCAGCACACGGCCGAGTTTACCAATTTTGGCCATCACAGGGGGCATGGTGACGATTACATCTACATCGGTCCAACCTTTTTCGATCTTCTCAATGTATTCATCAAGCCCCACATAGTCGGCTCCTGCCTGTTTCGCCTCATCCTCCTTCTCCGGAGTACACAGAACCAGCACCCTGATATCTTTCCCCGTTCCATGGGGCAGGGTAACAACTCCACGAACCATCTGATTGGCTTTCCTGGGATCAACACCAAGACGCACATCGATATCCACCGCAGCGTCAAATTTAGTGGTGGTCATCTCTTTTACCAGACTTGCAGCCTCACTTATGGTGTGAAGTTTGTCCTTGTCTAACTTCTCTAAAGCTAACTTCCTGTTTTTAGTAAGTTTACTCATTTTTCAAAACGAATTAATTGTTAGACGGGAATTCACCATCAATAGTAACTCCCATACTCCTTGCGGTACCGGCAACCATTCTCATAGCAGACTCAACGGTAAACGCGTTCAGGTCGGGCATCTTTGCTTCAGCAATCTGGCGAACCTGATCCCAGGTTACGCTTGCTACCTTCTCCCGGTTGGATTCGGCCGATCCTTTCTTGATCTTCGCCATTTCCAGCAGTTGAACTGCCACCGGGGGTGTTTTCACGATAAAAACAAACGATTTATCGGAATACACGGTAATGATTACTGGCAATAGTTTCCCGGCCTGCTCCTGGGTTCTGCCATTAAACTGCTTGCAGAACTCCATGATGTTGACACCCTTGGCACCCAATGCGGGTCCCACGGGAGGGGATGGATTAGCTGCTCCACCCCGGATTTGCAACTTGATTAAGCCTTCTACTTCTTTTGCCATTTTATTTACTGTTTGTATACTTACCGCTTACAACATCCGTCGACAACCATACAGGAAGCATTCATTTGGATATATCATTGTCTGGAGATTGTAATCTTTTAATTATTAACTGTCTTTTTCAACTTGCATAAAGCTTAGCTCAAGAGGTGTCTTGCGACCAAAAATCTTCACCATTACTTTAAGCTTTTTCTTTTCATCATTCACCTCTTCGATGATTCCTGTGAAACTGTTAAACGGACCATCGATCACTTTCACAGATTCACCTACAAAGAAGGGTACTGTGATCTCCTCATCACTGGCCGATAGTTCATCCACCTTACCAAGGATCCTGTTCACTTCAGCAGGTCTCAGAGGTGTGGGTGTCTGGTCTCTTTCAGATCCAAGGAATCCGATGATGTTTGGAATATTTCTCAGGATGTGCGGAATTTCTCCGGTTAATACGGCCTCTACCAGAACATACCCTGGGAAGTAATTGCGCTCTTTGCTGATTTTCTTACCATTCCTGATCTGGTAAACCTTCTCAGTTGGTATCAGCACCTGGGCAATATAGTCCTGCAGGTTCAACCTGCTTATTTCACTTTCAAGATATTCTTTGGCTTTCTTCTCTTTGCCACCTATAGCTCTGAGAACATACCACTTTTTTTCCAGACTGCTCATGGATTACACTAATTTATATATGCCTTCAAGGATCTTTTGAAATGAGATATCCATGGCGAAGACTATCAATGCAAAAATCAGAGATGCTACCATTACAACAAGTGCACTGCTTTGTAAATCTTTCCACGTTGGCCATGTAACTTTATGCACCAGTTCATTATAGGATTCCCTCAGATAGTTAACTATTTTTCTCATCTTGGTTATAATTTGCACGGGAGGAGCGACTCGAACGCCCGACACCTGGTTTTGGAGACCAGTGCTCTACCAACTGAGCTACACCCGTGTAAACGATGTGCTTGCAGCACAGCGCTAATATTAGTGTATCAAAATAGCGAAGCCGGGTTCATGTAATACGACCCGATCTCCCTATTCAGTGTAGTAGGCAATGCTATTCAACGATCGCAATCACCTGACCGGCCCCAACAGTTCTTCCACCTTCACGGATAGCAAAACGCAGACCTACGTTGATAGCCACAGGATAGATGAGTTTTACATTGATTTCCACATCATCTCCAGGCATAACCATTTCAGTTCCTTCGGGAAGCTGGATCTCACCGGTTACATCCAGTGTTCTAAGGTAAAACTGGGGCCGATAGTTGTTATGGAAGGGAGTATGGCGTCCACCTTCCTCTTTCTTCAATACGTAAACCTGGGCTTTAAACTCGGTATGAGGAGTGATCGATCCTGGCTTGGCAATGACCATGCCCCTTTTGATCTCCTTCTTGTCAATTCCGCGAAGCAGCAGACCAACATTGTCACCAGCTTCTCCTCTATCGAGGATCTTGCGGAACATTTCAACACCGGTCACTACGGTCTTCTTACCTTCAGCACCCAGTCCGATCAGGTTCATCTCTTCACCGGAATTTACAATACCAGTTTCGATTCTGCCTGTTGCAACAGTGCCACGACCTGTGATTGAGAATACATCCTCAACCGGCATCAGGAATGGCTTATCCATTTCACGGGGAGGAATGGGAATGTATTCATCAACTGCATCCATCAGTTCCATCACTTTCTTTTCCCATTTTTCTTCACCGTTCAATGCTCCAAGTGCCGATCCATGAATAACAGGCACATTGTCACCGTCAAACTCATAGAAGTCGAGCAATTCACGTATTTCCATTTCAACGAGTTCCAGCAGCTCATCGTCATCAACCATGTCCACCTTGTTCAGAAAAACAACAATCTTGGGAACGTTTACCTGGCGGGCAAGGAGGATGTGCTCCCTTGTCTGAGGCATGGGACCATCAGTTCCGGCAACAACGATGATCGCACCGTCCATCTGTGCAGCACCTGTAACCATGTTCTTCACATAGTCAGCGTGACCCGGACAGTCAACGTGTGCATAGTGACGCTTTTCTGTCGAGTACTCGACGTGAGCAGTATTAATGGTTATACCCCTCTCCTTTTCTTCCGGTGCATTGTCAATAGAGTCAAAATCCCTGATTTCAGCGAGACCCTTTTTTGCAAGGACCTGGGTAATAGCAGCGGTCAATGTGGTTTTACCGTGGTCAACGTGACCAATGGTACCAACATTGACGTGCGGTTTGGACCTGTCAAATTTTTCCTTAGCCATAACTTAATCTTAATTAATTTGGTACTTGTTAACGTTTATTATTTTACTCATCTTTCAGAGCCAATGACGGGAATTGAACCCGTGACCTCTTCCTTACCAAGGAAGCGCTCTACCCCTGAGCTACATCGGCTTACTCAAGGTTTGAGCGGGAAACGAGGCTCGAACTCGCGACCCCAACCTTGGAAGGGTTGTGCTCTACCAACTGAGCTATTCCCGCTTGGTTACTCCCTAGAGCATTGTCAAAGTACTTTTAATACTTAAACACGTGTGGGGAGAGGAGGATTCGAACCTCCGAAGTCGTGCGACAGCAGATTTACAGTCTGCCCCAGTTGGCCACTTTGGTATCTCCCCTATATCATTAAATAGAGTACGCTTAAAAAGACCAGAGCCGATGAAGGGATTCGAACCCCCGACCTGCTGATTACAAATCAGCTGCTCTGACCAACTGAGCTACATCGGCATACAAAGAACGTCAATGAAATATACCCTCCAAAATCGGTTCGCAAATGTATGAATATTTTGATTATAACACAAAAATAAATGTCTCTTTTTTAGAAGGCATAAAAAAAGCTGCCGCAGCAGCCTTTTCAACAGGTTTTAAGGTGGCTACTTTTTCCTGATTTTCTCCTTACGCCTGACAAGTTGTTTCCTCAGGGCATCAATAGACAGGTCAGTAGCTTCCTCAAATGTTTTGCATTGCTTTTTGGCAAATACAGTTTGACCCTTAACATCAAGCTTGATCTCCACCAGTTTATTTTCACGGTCAGAATCTTTATCAAGCCTGAGGAATACTTCTGCACCCAGGATGTTGTCAAAAACTGTGGGCAGTTTCTTGATTTTCGTATCAATGAACTGCAGCAGTTTTGTGTCCGCGTCAAATCGAATTGAATGCATCTTAATATTCATAGGCACCTCCTTTTTTTAAGCCCTTGGATGGGCTTGATTATAAATTGATTTTAACTTCTTGAACGTATTGTGTGTATATACCTGAGTGGCAGAAAGGTTGGCATGACCCAGCAATTCTTTGATGGAATTCAGATCTGCGCCCCGGTTCAGCATATGTGTGGCAAAAGTATGCCTTAACACATGCGGACTCCTTTTATCAAGGGTTGTAACCAGGGTAAGGTATTTATTGACAATCCTGTATACCAGCTTTTCATAGACAGGCCTGCCTTTTTCCGTAATGATCAGACTGTCCTGCCCGGGCTCTTCCACAACCACCCTGCGAAGAAGCATGTATTTTTCAATGGCAGTCACCAGTTCAACGTTCAGGGGAATGATCCTCTCCTTTGATCTTTTACCTGTAACCTTCAACGTCTCTCCCTCAATGTCCACCGACCCGGTCTTCAGTCCGATCAGCTCGCTTTGTCGCATTCCAGTCTGGTACAGCAAATCCATAACCAACCTGTTTCTTATACCGGTAAAATCTTCACCGAAGGCATAATCGTCAAGCAATCGATCCATACTGCCTTCATCCACAAAAGCGGGTACTCGCGCGCGCAATTTGGGTTTCAGAACCCTGTCCAGGGGATTGGCATCCATAACGCCCAACTTGATCAGGTATTTGCAGTAGGTTCTTAAGCTGGTTAATTTGCGGTGCACTGTCCTGGAAGAATATCCTGTATCCATGAGGAAAACAACCCACGACCGAATGGTCTTAAAATGCAAATCCATGCGCTCTGTACCATTTTTCTGACAGAAAGCATGGAATTGATCTAAGTCGTTTTTGTAAGCCTTGATGGTATGCCCGGCATACCTTCTCTCAGCCTGCAGGTATATGAGAAATTCATCGATCCTGGTCATGGGCAGCCATTCATATTCTGCCAGAACCCCGGAAAACTAATCTTCCTCCTGCTGTAATTGTTGAATATAAATGGCTTTAAGCTTCTGCTGACGCTTGATAACGGATGGTTTGGCAAAAGCCTGACGGCTTCTGAGTTCCTTTACCACACCAGTCTTTTCAAACTTCCGCTTGAATTTTTTCAAAGCCCTTTCAATATTCTCACCCTCTTTAATGGGAATTACAATCATTTCAATCTGTTTTTAATTTCGAGCCGCAAATTTAGAAATTCATATCCTAATATTCAACTAAACTCTGCAATTTTTTAAACTGACTGAAAATTACAGCAGAAAAAATATATGATTATTCTGGAATTCTGACCTCCATTCATCATTCCCTTAAAAGTATAAAAAAAAACATTGCGAGGCAATGGAAACAGCAAGAAGTTGATCAGTGGCTGAAATCAAGATAGGGGCCCACCTTTTCAAGGGTTGAATCAGCCACCAGTTGGTTGTCACGCAATTCCTGCAATGATCGTATCTGTGGTACAAAATCCCGGTACTTCACCAGGGCCTTCACATCCTCCAGCCGGAGGTACGGATGCCTTAGCAGATCGCTAAAAGTTGCACTGTTTATGTCCATGGTTGAAATGATTGTGGTATCAAACCAGATGCGGTTGCTGATCAATCGAATGGTCTCCCTTTTCAAACCATAGACCTCCTCCAGCTGATCGATACCCGTGAATCCACCAAGCAGGTTGCGGTATTTGATGATTCGTCCCGCAAAAACAGGTCCTATGCCTGGCAGTGGAAGCAACTGCACCGAATCGGCCCTGTTCATGTTGATGGGTTGTGGGAGAGGTGACAAGTGCGGAACCGCTGCTCTGGGGTGAGGGGTGATGGGTGGCTGACCCTGAACTGCTGCTCCGGGCTGAGGGGTGATGGAATCTTCCGGATTGTTGCCCAGCTCAATGGCAGCCATGATCTTCCGGGATTCCATAACAAATTCATCCATTCCCGGAGGTTCGCTTCCAGGCATCACCTGGACAGCCACCCTGATCCCCAGGCTGAGAATCAGGAACAGGGACAGCAACAGCATGGCCCGTTGCTCACCACGGGGCAACATATACAATTCCCTTAATAATCGTTGGATCATACATGGGTTAATGTGACAGGGATGATCTGATCGGTCACAATGAAAAAAGAATATTACACCTCTCGTCGTCTGCGGATCCACAACCTGAAGAAAGGATCATCTAATTCATATCTGTTTCCCTCTTTAATGATATACCCGCTCCGGGATAATCGCATTAAACTGCTGTATGCTGTGCTGGAAGCACCCAAGTCATTGCTTCTGAGAAACTCTTCTGACAAAACTGTGCCATATGTTTGAACCAATGCTATGAGCATCTTCTTATCTGTAATATTAAATCTGGCCCAGATTCGCTCGAAATCAACATCATGCGATTCTATTATCTCTGTAACTGATTGTTTTACTATTGATTCAACCGGATGATCTTCCTTCACCTTTTCCCAGGCCATGAATGCAAGTTGCTGGGTATAATGCGGATGACAATGAGTTATAGCAAGAATATCTTTCGTTAAATTAGCATAGTTCCTGGTCATTGGCCGAAATCGCTCATTCAGGTACAGGGACAAATCCTCCTCAGAGATCTTTGCTAAGGGAATGAGCAAACCAAATTGGTAAAAAGGAGACTTTTTCTTTTCAAATATTTCTCTGATCAGAGACTCCTGGGAGCCTAAAAATACGTAATTGATCTTCTGGTGAAGTTGCATAATTGACCGGAATTGCCGCAGCAACGTTACTTCAATCCTGGTTATCTCCTGGAATTCATCAAACACCACTATGAGCCTGTTATTCTTTTTGCTTAACTTCTCCATGATATTCAGGACATCTTCCAGCATGGTAAGTTTCTCACTTCCCGGATTGAAACTGATTTCCACGCTGTTTGTAACAGGATTCATGGAAATGGATGGAACGATTCTGAAATGCTTTACGTACTGCCTGACCCTTTCGAAAGGGTATATTCTATATATCCTCTTAAGCAACTGGGCAGCAAGATCATGCACAGAGGTTATCAATTGTAAATCCAGGGTAATGACCGGGCGTTTCAATGCTTCAGTGGCCTTGTAAATCAGACTGGATTTCCCATATCTCCTTGGAGCTATTACGATCAGATGATTCTCACTCTTTAGAATCCCTGTTATCTTCTTTATTTCTTTGATCCGGTCGGTAAAAAATGGTTCTTTTACAATAGTTCCGAATTTAAAAGGATTCATAGCAGCTCTCATTATAATCTAATATTTCTCGTTCCGAATTTTTTCGTTCCGAATTTTTTCGCAATATAGTCATTCTCGTATAAAAAAAACATGATATTCAGATAATCACATAGTGAAATCAGGTTGCTTTCACAGGGCTGGTATTTACAGTACAAGAGGATTGCCGGATTGATCTGGCTCTCCCCGTGATGCCATTAAGCCATATCGTGACAAAACTATAATAGAGTCAGCATTCAGAGATATTAAATCCTTTATTGAAATCGTACCAATCGGTGTCTGGACAACTAAACATGTTAAGGCTCATTTCACA
>SDBV01000991.1_pt1 | contig 41728 bp, 59 predicted proteins | sample 2277081 | NCBI WGS metagenome assembly SDBV01 (sample SAMN10402039, study PRJNA504765) | marine sediment metagenome | isolation source: marine sediment core GS10_PC15, 223 cmbsf | place: Arctic Ocean: Southern Knipovich Ridge | collected 2010
CCTCGTCGCGGATACCTTTGTTCGCTTCAAACTCGGCATCAACGATGGACTTTTCAGCCTTCGTGATGGCTTTGGTGGCAGTGTCGAATGACTCCATAGCTGTGCGGATTTCAGCCATGCCGTCAGCGTCACCAACAGCTTTCTCGAGTTTCGGCAGTGTCTTCCGGAGTTCCGCGATACCCTCGCGAACCTCACTCACATTCACCTCGTCGGGCATTCAAGCCCTCCTATCAATATGAGCAACCTCATCAGGCCGCGGTGCTCAATTCACGGCTACGAACGGTTAGTCCGTTTCGGTTTTGGCTGGATGGTCTCGAACTGTGGGAGATTCATAGTGAGCCCACCCACCTACTATTAACTTAAAGATACTGCCACCGCAAGTTCTGCAGTTCATGTCTCACCTCTGTATATTCATTATACACCCGTTCAGCAGTATGTGCCTTCACAATGTCCTGACGATTACCTGACCTCGAGTTGACATAATAATACAAGCTGATGTTCCGAACAAGTGTGCGGTATTCCTGACAAATCCGTGGACTTGACATAACATGCTTGACAGTGAACGGTTTCACAAACTCTCATAGTGGACGTGTTAAGTTACCGTTGAAGAGTGTGGTTTCATCTAAGTACATTATACCACAGTCACGGACGAGTGTCAACAGCATTATGTCAACTCGTGCAAATTGTCAGGAATTGTTACTCGTGAACACTAGCACAAACATACCTTACCGGGGTAGGGTATACCGCTTGTGCTAACTTTCACACACTTCTGGGAAGAAGGAGTTAATTGTGCTAGTGATAGCTTTCACAAAGTTCGTGGGATAAGTAGTATTAACGGCTAACGTGAGTACACTGATTACTCGTTCTAAGGGTTCCGGAAACTTACAGTTACGAGAAGTGTTCCACGTGGACTCTTACAAATTTCTACTTTTTCAAAACTAGGCGAACAAACGTTCTAGTGAAACTCCCAATCCCAATGTGGTAATCCGCGAACTTCATTGAGTTCCTTTAATAGTTGAATAGGGTTAGAGAAATTGCCTATAGTATAAGTTTGCGGGTTAATGAGTTCTATTGTAAGGTTATACTTTATAGCTATTGCTATCTCATTCTTAATACCCGTTGACTGTCTCCAATTATTAAGTGCAAGAATAGCAAAACGGTCACAGACACTAATTATCTTCTCATCAAAGTAATTCCAGAACTCCCACTTGCCAGGAAGTTGACCTTTCATAGCTATTTGATAGCTATGGGCTATAGGAGAAAAGATTATTAATTCCTCTGTAGTTAGTTTGGCTGCTGCTGTAACAGCTGCTGCGGCTCTCCGCTGTTCTATTTTGTAAATGTTCTGTCCATGCATATCAAGTGCGGTATATGGACTAGCCATGTACATTAACTCAGTCAAGAGAATACCTCCGGAGCACTTCTATTCGTTCTGTCCAGTTAAGGGGAGCTAACTCATTTAGTAATTCCTCATCATTATCCCTTAAGGTTTCTTCTAACCGTTTAAGTGGTTGTGGGTAGGGTACTCCGATTTCTTCTAATTCATCAATATGAGCTACCATTTGTTTATAACGTTTTTTAAGATTCTTACCTGTAGCATAGGCAACAATAACTCTTTTTACATCACGAGTATTAACGTATATAAGTAGTATCCGGCGTCTATGTTTAGTTTCCGGTGTAAGACCTTGTAGTATGGGTCTACCACCCCTAACTCCTGCAGAACCCTTTTTCGGTTTAGAAGCGTTCTCATTATACTGTTCTTTAAGGTACCACTGTACACAGTCTGCATGAAGTTTTTTAGAGAACCACTTACCGGCTTTATTTCTATAAGTAAATGCTATATGATATTCATTTATCTCAATAAGAGTATTACAGTGTCTACATAGATGCTCTTTTTTCCCTCTAAAAGACTGAATATTTCCGTGTCGCATTAGGAACTCCGTTTCATTAATAATGGTATCATAGACTGCATCATTTGTCAAGCGTTTTTGAACCTACGCGGATGTGTTACATCAACCCGCATACCCTCTAGGTATAGAGTGTGGAATGTAACCGTTCATCTGATTATGCGGTTAACATAGTAGAACGGATGTTCGGTAACACCGTATACTAGCTTACTAGTGGTATGTCGATTGATGATACAGAACATATGTTCGATTGACACCCCGTGATGGATGCTATATAGTAAGGCCATGACCAAACCACTCACTTCTGACGGATACTTCTCTCCTGATGAGCAAGAAGCTATGATGCTTGACGAGACAGGTGAAGAAGCATTATTATCCCGGATTCCATTACAGTCAGGTAGCCAAAAAAAGGCGTTATATCTATCCTATAGAGCTACGGGATTTCCAGTACGTCAAGCTTGTGACTTGGCTGAGATGTCACTTGAGGATTTACACCGTTGGCGTAAACAAGACTCACAGTTTAAACTTTTTGAGACTGAAAAGCTACATGAATTACAAGCTACCGTAGGCTCTGATGTAGTTCGTCTTGAATTTATGCGTAACTTCCGAATGGTTATGAAGAAGGACTTCCTTACTATCAGGAAAGCCTTATTTGACGAAGAGAATCTTACTGATGCTGAATGGAAGTATTTCTTGTTAATTAGGAGACACTATACTCCTAATGATATGCTAGCACTTGAAAAAGCGATATCTCCGGAGAGTCACCCAGAAGGTGTAACTCTTAATATTCATCTTGATTGGGGTACTCCGTCAATGGAAGATGAGGAGATAGTAGAAGCTGTCGAAATCACGCCTTATAAAGTTCTTCCTGATGGTAACGGCAGCTCCTCCGACTAAGGAAGTTAATCTAACTCTCCCACCTCTCCATCGTGGACGTGATGGTGGAGGACAGGTAGAGATAGTTTCTCACTCTGCACGCTTTAAAGTAGTAGTTTGTGGCCGTCGCTGGGGAAAGACTACTCTTGGAGTTTGGGTTTGTTTAGAAACTTCTTTACATGGTGGTCTTACTTGGTGGGTAGCTCCTACATATCCTATTGCTATGATAGGGTGGAGAATGCTTAAACGCATTGTTAAACAGATTCCCGGAGCTACTATTCGTGAAGGTGACCGAGAAGCACACCTTCCCGGAGGTGGTGTAGTAGCCATTAAGTCTGCGGATAATCCGGACAGCCTACGAGGTGAGGGTCTCGATGGAGTCGTACTCGATGAAGTTGGACAAATTAAGCAAGAAGCTTGGACTGAAGCTCTTCGACCCGCATTGGCAGATAAACGAGGTTGGGCACTATTTATTGGCACCCCTAAGGGACGCAACTGGCTATGGAATCTGTTCCGAAGAGCTCAGGTCGCTCCTAATTGGCACGCATGGAGAAAGCCTACCTCAGACAATCCGTACATCTCACTAGAGGAACTTGAGGATGCTCGACAAGATGCTCCAATGTTGGCTATTTACAAACAGGAATATGAAGCCGATTTTGGTGCGTCACAGTTAGAAGTCTATCCGGAATTCAGTCGAGATGTACATCGCTGGAAATATGATGAGTTACCGAAATTTGACTTATTCTACGGTGGTCTAGACTTTGGTGGAACTACTATCGGTAGCCACAAAAGTACCGGTCTCATAGGTGGATATCACTCAGCATCTGACACACTTATTGAGTTAAAGGAATTCGAATCCTCCGGTTATGATATTACTGACCGGCAAGTAATGTGGATGGCTGAGAGTGAAGCCCAACTTAGGCTATTACAGCGTAAAGCCAAACAGCCTATGTTACCAATTCTCTGGGCCGCAGACAGAACTCAAAGTGCCTTTATTCAAATAGCTAAGGGTGCCGGATTTAAGATTCGACCCTCAAAAGGGGGTAAAGATTCCATTACTGGTGGTATTGCGCTAGTGCAGCGTCGTATGACCACACATCTAGGTCGTCCTCACTTATACTATGCAGATGATTTAACCTTTTTACCTAGTGGTATTGAACGATATAGATATCCAGAGTACAAAGAAGGTGAAGAGAAAGTCCAATCTCAGAATCCGTTAAAGGTGAATGATGATATGGTAGACGCTTTTCGATATCAAGTAGAGCGACTTGACTCTCAGCCTGGTGGAGACCCACAAAAGCTGTATAGTAATGTGTTAGCGAGAGTAGCATAATGTCTACTGAACTCATACTCCACCGTAAAGTATATTTTTTAGATATTTTTCATATGACTGCTAAATGGATGGGTGGACTCTGTTGGTGTTGGCCTTCTAGTAAGTGGGTGCAGTGATGACTTACGCTACTGAAATGCCTAATGAGAAAGACTTTGCAGAGAGATTCTTCAGCACTTTACAGTTCTGGGATGATAGAAACAACTTTATCACTCAGGCTCGAGCTATGATGAATGGCCGGAATACTATTCGTGTTCCAAAGTCGTCACAGTACAAAGTCCGAGTCCTTCACACTTACTTAATGGCAGCCACTGTTAATGAAAAGGCTGCACGCTTCATTCAGCAACCGTTAATACAAGCAATTTCCAATAATTTAGAAGACACCGAACTTAATGACTCCTCAGAGCTTGAACACGCCTTAGCTGCGGCCTTCTATGAGATGGAACGTAACGGTGATGGAGATGTTTGGAGTCGATTAGTCCTCGACGCCATTTACCTTGATGAAGGTGTAGAACGCATAGAGCGCGCTCCTGCAGCTTTCTGGCCTGAGGCACTTGTTACCAAGGAAAATGGTGAAGTAGTTTGGGCTATGGAAGGTGATGAGTTCGATAATTATAAAAAGTCTCGTGGTGTACCTATTCGCAGTGTGTATGTACCATTAGAGAATACCTTTCCTATATACGAAGGTAGCACACCTGTTGAGAATTTTGAGGTAGAACTCCGAACCTTACGTGAGATTCTCCGGAGTGATAATGTCAAAGGTGAGGCTAAAACTAAATTAGCACAAATGGGTGAGAGTACTACTAAGGGTTTAGACCAGTATGTAAGTGTAGCCAGATATAGCAACTTAATGCATTCAGGAATGTTTGCTATTGGTCCCACTCAGTCTGGTATGTGGCCCAATGTGACAAAAGGCCCTTATAGCACATTAGCTACCGGCGAAGCCATACTTATGAGTAATTATGAGCACGGTCTCGGTAGAGTTATTTATAACTTTGTCGGTGGCCGGTATGGTGGCTGGAAAGGCCCTCATAATAAGATTGAGTCCGTTAATAGAGGTTTAATGGAGCTTAATCAGGCTGCAGATGAAATTGCCAGCCAGGTAGTTACTAATATCAGAGCTAAAAACTGGCCTAATTTACTAGCTAAGTATGACCCTGACAGTCGTGAGACTATTGCAGGCTCACCTCCGAAAGCTCCTACGGTTCAAGAGGGTGATAACATTAGTATGTTTATTAAAGAGTCTCTTGAACCAGTGTTTAAGCCCGGAGACGACCCTATGGTTACCTGGGCTTTTGATATGATTCAAGGGCAGATTGGTAGACTTGGAGGCTCTCCGGTACTCTTCGGTGATAGGTCTCCGGGAGTTGAAACTGGATATCACCAAAGTCTACAGATTACTCAGGCTGAACATCTTGATGATAAACTTGAACAACATTTAAGTACTGGGGCTGTTCAGCGAGCTACAATAGTACTCGAACACGTAATAGCTATGAATGAACGAGTACCAGTACACTATACTACCACAGATAAGCAAGGTAAACAGCGAGGTATATACCTTTACCTTGACCCGAAGTTACTTAATCCTATGCCGAGACTTGACGCACAGGTAAGAAAGCCAAGGCCCATAGACTTTGCCGCTGCTATTAGAGTTGCTCGGGATGCGTCTGATGATAGACAAGGCAAGGGGCCACTGTTACCTGATAGGGTTATTCAGCAGGAACTCCTTAATCGTACACAACCTGATGAGGATAAGCGGTTAATCCGGACTGAGCGCGAACAGAATAGGTTAATTGAATCAGGTGTGTTAGCTGATAAAATCTCTGAGCAATTAAACCTCAAGCTCGCCACTGAAGGTATTGAGCAGTTGGCACCTGAGGAAGTCGCTTCAGCTGACCCGGCACTACTTGCAGCTATGCAGGAAATTAATGCTAATCAGGCTGGACAGGCTGGTGGTGTAACTCCTGACCGTATAGTTGACCAAGGCAGGGGTAGTGGTATACCACTTGATACTGGTATGCCTGCCGGACAGTCACAACCGGAACAGTCTATAGGTACGGAAATAGCTAATGCCTAGTAGTTTCATAGACGAAATAGAAGTTATCGTTGAAGAAGTTTCCACTTGGGGAGCTGAATATGTATCTACTATTATAGAAGCTCTAGCTCCTGATGGTCGCCCTTTCGGTATGGAAGAACTAACCGAAGAAGAACAAGTTGACGATTATCTTCAGATTCGTAGTAGTACTGAGGCTTGGACTAAGTGGGTTAATGACCGGACACTTAACATTATTCAACGGCTGACTATTGCCGGAGTATCTGATGAGCAGATATTCACTGTTAAACCTTTTGATATTGCAGAACAAATGGCTTTAGCATACTCAGTTCGTATGGAAGGATTACTGATAGATGCCTAAACCAAGTGTTACTGAAGTTTGGGCAGCTATTGCAGCTTCTAAAGGAGTAGACCGTTATACTGAACTCTTTAGAGGTTTAGGTTTTGGTGTCGGAGGTTCTGGAGCTACTCTAGTTCCATGGGAACATTTAACTATTGCAATTGTAGATAGTGCTCCTGATGATGCTACAATGGACTCAATAATAGGTACAATCGCAGAACAAATGGCTGCTGAAGGGATAAGTTATTTTACTGCAGGAGATAAAGCTACCGAAGAAGCTGCTGCAAAATTAGGGGACAGAGAACCTTTAACTCCGGGTACTGACTCTGATGATACTCCTATCTTTGAGACAGCTCCGGAGAACATTCAAGATTTCCTAGGTGCTCTCGCAGAGGAACGGTTCTGGACTTTTGCAAGTATTGACCCAGAAGCTCGTAGAGCTACATTCCTCGACACTCAGGATAAAGAGCGAGTAATCACTTGGGATGAAAACGGTAGTTTTGCGGGTTTTGCAGAAGGTACAAGTCTTGACCTTGAAGGTGCTGCGAGAGTAAATCTACTCAATCTGCAGTCTAGACAATTACAAGTACTCCTTGACCCGGAACTCATAGCCATTAATGGTATTGAGAACTTCGATGGTCGAGCATTTATTAAAGGTACGGGTACTATTGTAGACCTTCGGGTAGGAGGTCAGTTTGCAAAGGTTGACGGAGTAGCCAATGTCTTCTATGACCCGGTTACTGGTACATTCATTGACAGACAAGGTGACACACTTGCTGAGAATAAGTTTGAGTGGGAAAAGCTTCAAGATGAGGAAGCTAACAGACTTGCTAGTTTATCAGCTGAACAGAGTGGTCAATTCGCAGCCGGAGATTTACAGGTGGGTTTAGCTGGGATACTTGACGACCGTTCAGTTGAGTCTATACAGCAACCTCGATTAGGTCAAACAGCTGGAGCTACTGCCGCAGGAGAACTACTTAGAGCTCTTGACCGTCGAGGTGAAATTACAGCAATTGCTAATGCTAATCCGGGGAGATTTGTTGAGGCGGAGTTCTTAAAGAGAGGTCTCCAAGCTCCTGAGGCACAAGAGGTACCACTGTTTGGGGATACCCGACTACTTGAAGGTATCATTCAGCAGTTAATAAACACTCAAGCTCCGGCATTTGACCAAGGAGTTGTATCTGGTTTACAAGGTACTATTGGAGATTTAAAAACCGGAGCTGAAACGGCTATACAGTCAGAAATTCCTACACCAGAGCCTGCCCAAGAAACTACCACTGAACCAGCCGATAATCGACAAGCATTTTTTAAGCAATTATTTGAGTTACAAGGAGCACCACCTATTGCTATACGGAGTGCTGAACAGGGTATCGTTGAACAGTTTGGCCAAACAGGATTAAGAGAATTCCAAAAGCGTCTTGAGGAGGGAGATATTTTTGAACCTTTAAGTTTCGCTCACGGTGGCAGTACTACAGCTCCTGCGTATATTGCTGGAGACGCTCAAGTAGGGGATAAAGCTAATCCTGAACTTATTATTCAGAATCCTGATGGTTCTGATACAGTAATACCACTAAATAAATTAGAGGGATTTGCAGAAGGAACAGGTAGGCCCCCGGAACAAGGACTATCAATAGGTCCAGTAGGAGCTCCTCCTCAATCTCCAATTAACTCTGTTGAACTGTATAATTTGGGTTTTGAGCACGGTTTACAAGGTAGTTTTGCATCTAATGCTCCGGGCATTTTTCAGGGAGTAGACCAGTTCTTAGGTGGTGAAGATTCTTTTGTTTCGAATAAGGACATAAATGCCGAGATAGCTGCATCTAACTTCTTTCAGCCAAAAAGAGGAGGTAGAACAGGGCCTGCAACTGAGGATGAAGGATTTGCATTAAATAACTATCTACGAGGACTAGAAGCAGGGCATAAAGCTAGAGGCGATACAGAGCCTAAAACTAAAGGTGATATTAAGCAATTAAAAGGCTTTGCTCATGGTACAGGCGAGATGACAGCACTAGAAGGTGTTTTACAAGGTCTTCCTCATTATGCTGAAGGTACAACAAGTTCACTTGCTCTTCTAGAACAAGAATTACGTCGTCTAGGTGCTACAGAGGCGCAAGTTGCTATTAGTGTAAATGTATTTAGTAATGTATCTCCAGATATACTTAAAACACAACTTGCTCACTTAGCGTCACTTGCTACACCAGCATCGCCTCCAGTGGTAGAACCTGTAGTAGACCCAGTAGTGAAGCCTGTACCTCCTCCAGTAGTGAAGCCTGTTGTTCCTCCAGTAGTTGCAACTGTACCTCCTCCAGTGATACGGACTACAGTGGCACCTCAGGCTCCTCCATCTCCTACAGTACAAGTTCAAAAAGATGAGACAATCCAGAATCTACCAGCATTAAGGTTCCTTAAAGGTCAGATAAGTGACCAAGACTTTAACCGTTTATCAACTACACCTATCTCAGGTGCATTTGGTACAAAGTTACCGGATTCAGGACAATTAAACTTCAATAAGCTTCAGGACATACTAAAGGATAAGCAGACCACAGAACTCTTAAGTTCTCTATATACTAGTGGTAGTCGTGACTTTGAATCAACAGTTGAACGGACTAAGGCTAGAGCCCCGTTAGGTCGCGCGCGTCAAACGTCAGGAATCCGAAGTGGTTAATCTTACAACTACTGAACGTGATATCCGGTTTACTCCTAAAGCGGGTACAGACCTAGCAATACGTAGACGCATACGGTCTAGACGTACTCTCGCTGGTGAGCCTCCGGGAGTACCGCCTAGCACAAGACCCTCTACCCGAGATGTAACTAATAACAGTCCGGTTACTGGTTTAGGTGGATTTCTTGGTAGTATCGGTGGAGATATTAAAGGTCTTGCCGGACAGGTACTTACCAGTGGTTTAGCTAAAGGTGCTGGTAGAGTTGCTTCGGCTGTTGATAAGCCTATCTCAGAAAGACTAGGAGTTCGGATACCTGACTTGCCCGGACCTTTTGATGAAATAGGCAACTTTGTACTCGAAGAAGGTTCACGGCCAAGTAACCTATTATTCGCCGCAGGTGGAGCACCTGGACTTGCTAGTAAGGTTCCGGGGATACTCAGACCGATAGTTACTCGTGGTGGTCTCAAAGGTGCATTTGCTGGTGAGGCATTAGTAAGTGGTGCAGCTCGTGCAGGTGCAGATTTAGCCACCCGAGGCACTGACATACCCGGAGGCCCTATTGTAGGAGGTCTCGCAGCTGGTATAGGCACTGCACTATTACTTAGTCGTGGTAGATTCCAGTCTGTGGCTGAGATTAGTAGACGTAATGCAGCTAAGTTTAAGAAGTTACTCGCCACTGCTCATGCAGATGAAACAGGTTCATTCTCCTTTGGTAGTGCTGCGGATGAGGCACTATTTGAGCGACAGCAAGTTATTGAGTTTGAGGATGAACTTCGAATTCTAAATGCAGCTCCAGAAGTGGCTATAACTGATGGTAGACTTATACAAGGTAAATTTGCTAAAGCCAATAACCTTGTAGAGGATATTAGACAAGATACTTCAGTAATGCACCGTCGTTCCTCGACTAGTCGTGCAGTTGCAGAAGATGATAGTAGTACTCGTGAAGCTCGAGATTATCTTACTACCTGGGTAGAGGGTGAAACTGAAGAGTTACGAAACATAGCTCGTGGAGAGTCTGTAAGAGAGAGATCAGCTGTTTTAAGTATGGCTGTACTCAAAAAGCTTTATGAAATGGGTGAACCATTCAGAGCACGATTTACTAATTTACCTAGTGACGGAATAGACTTTCAAAATGGCACTATCCGATTACTTCGTGGTGAAAAAACTTATCACTATGGGAATGATAGTCTAACATATTTTCCCGGACTTAAAGAACCTCAAACTGTTCAATCATATTCTACTCAACGTAATGGTGCCGGATTCTTTGCTGCTAATAGTGGTAGTAGTTTCAATTCAGCTGATGACACTTTTGTGATTGAGCGTTGGGTTCCTGTTGATGATATTATAGTAAATCCGGTAGGAATTAGTGAAGCTGAACTTTTAGTTCTTGACCGAAATAAGATACCTGATGATATGTATTTAGCTATTACAGGTAAGAAAAAGTCTGAATTGGGTCTTCTTGAAATAGCGGGAACTACCTTTGAAAGTGTTTTAAAAGATATTCCTATGACTTCGGCAGATAGAGTTGCTGTTAAAGATTTGGTTAAGTTATTTCAACAAGATTATGATAAACAGTTCACTAAGATTCATAATAACTTATCTATATCTACGGATTTAGATATTCAATTATTACAAGATATTCAGAATGAGTTAACACTATTTCGAAAAGCCTTAGTTGATGATGTTATACCATCTTCTCTTACTGAAGGTATTCCAAAGAATGTGTTTAAGGGACCAGCTTTTGAAGACCCGGTATTTCTTCAGCAAAGTGCTGAATTAGAAAAGAGTCTGTTAGAGGACCAAATAGCAGATTTAGAAATTTCTCTTCCTAAGGCAGTTGATGAATTAACTAGTTCTGTAAAGGACAATCAGCAAAACTTAATAGATACTGCTAAAGAGAAGTTAATGGTTATAGTCAAATTTATTGGTGGTGAATCTGGAGAAGCTTCTATTGAGGGTGTTTTAGGTAAGAAAATTACTGATATAGCAAAAAGTCTTCGAGCAACTACTCAGTCTGCAATAGATAACGGTATAGTTAATATTCCTAATATACCTTCAGGGACTAAACGAGTATTAAATGCAGAAGCTACTGTGGCTGTAGTAGCTCGTAAAATTGAAACTCCATCAGTACATCCAACAGCTGTGGTACAGGTAACTAAGACTCACGATACTATACAAGAAGCTCTAGATGAGTCACTTGAAGCACTTAAAGAAGCTATGGGTACTTCAGTATCAGATGCAGGAGGTAGTGGAATACGTCCGCCTAAGGCTCCCTCAGGCAGTGGACGTGGCAGTGAACCTCCGGAAGGGTGGACTCAAGCTGCACTCGATGCCGCTCGTGGTGGTGGAGATATCTTCACTCAAATCAACACACTATTAAGAACTTTGTGGGCCACACTTGACGGTAGCTGGTTTGGTATTCAGGGATTACTCAATGCCGTAGACGACCCGATACTCACTGCAAAATCAATGCGGCAAGCTTTTGATGCTATGACTGACCCTACAGTACTCACAGATTACCTTAAAGCTATTGATGAAGACTTTCTCGCTAAAGGTATCACTTTTGACGGTGAGCAAATTACAGTAGACTGGCTTGAGAAGCGTGGACTTCAAATAGCCTACAATAAGGGTACTGAATTCAGTATAGCCGAAGATACCTTTCTTGGTAAGATTCCTGGAATTACACAGTCAAACCGACTATTCTCAGCCTCCGGTGACTTTATGCGTATTAACTTGATGATGCAAATGATGGAAGCTCACGGTTTAGGTCAAATAGACGAAATGATAGCTGCAATTAATCGTTCCACTGGCGTATCGTCAGGAAGACTTTTTGGTCAGCCCGGAAATGTGTTACTATTCGCTCCTAGATTCTTTCAAGCACAATTAGAGGTAATAGCCAAAGCTGCTACTGATTGGAAGGGTCTTGAAGGTGATATGGCCCGTAGACAACTTCTTAAGTTAGCCGGCTTAGGTGTGGCAGCAACAGTAGCTATAAATTCTGTCCGAGGTGAGGATACAGTATTCGACCCCACAGACAGTAACTTCATGAAAATACGAAGTGTTAAAGGTGTGGATATCAGTCTCTTCGGACCTTGGGACTCATTAATAAGAGGACTTGTAAAGACCATGCAGGGAGATTTCGGATACTTCCCTCGTACAAAGGCTTCACCCTTAATCTCTGTAGCCATTGATTTAGCTCGCGGTAAGACCTTCCTAGGTGAGAACTCTCACGACCCGAAGGTACTTGTTAAATCTCTAGTTATGCCATTCGCTTGGCAAAACGTATCAAGTGAACCGGCAGTGGGAACTGCATTAGGTTTCTTCGGTTTTAAAGCTACACCACTTACTGGTAATGAAATTCTCGAGAATAACATGGAGCGTGCTGGTCTTGACCCTGAAGACCCACTTGAACGGCGTCAGTACTTATTAGAACATCCCGAGGACTTACCAAAATCTAGGACTGAGGACCAAGAAGCTGCGGAATTAGTCCGTAATGAGACTGACCTTAAACAAGAGTTACTTGAAACTCAAGTCCTAGACGACTCTATGACTCTTTCAGAGTTCCGGGAAGCTCGTAAGATTATCAATAGAGAGCAACGGACAAGGCTTAATGTCATATTAGGTTCCTTTGACCGTGAACCTCGTAACGCACAGCAACAATGGATTAAGACTTACTATGACCTATTTGATGAGGCTAAAGACCCTATCACCGGAGAGTTAAACGGTGACACTCTAGACCGTTTACAGGCACAGTGGCTAAATCTGTATGGCCCGTTAGCTTTACGGTACGTGAGTGAATTCTCCTTAGTGGGTAAGGGTACAGTTGAAACGGAATATCTCAATGCATTAGCTAAATTAGAAACTCTCGGATATTTCAATTTAAGTCGTTACCGTGGTATGAAGTCAGATTTATCCGAGGACCAAATTTCTGATTATCGCTCAAAAGTACAAGCAGCTAGGTTTGCGGATAACCGTTTAGCTGGTATGGACTTTAAGTTATCCGTTCAAGTAGTTCTTAGAGAGTTAGGTCTCTCAAGTCAGGAGATACGTGATGTAATCAATTCTGGTTCAGGAGCTTTTGCAAATCCTGAATATACCAAATTCCTCAATAACAATAAGGAACTTATAGCTTGGTTTAATCCAAGTGCTCGATGGTCTACACTACAAGTGGTTGCAGGTCGTTAATACTACTGTATGGTATGTCGGTTAATGTAACATCTTGACATTATAGAGCTATCGTGGTAATATCACAGAACGGAAGGAGATATGTTGTGCCAGACGATGAAAAGGATTTAGCATTCGACTCACCCCCAATTCCTGACTTATCAGAGGCAGGACAGGCATCATTAGATGCTCTGGCTGAGGAAATCATCGGAGTACCTAAGTCTCAAGATGCTGGTTCTGGAGACCCTATTGATGATACGGAAACTAAGGGTGCTGAAGAGGCAGATTCATCAGAGTCCGAAGAAACTCCTGGAAAATTAGAAATTGATTCAGCTAATATCTCGCAGGGTATTTCTGCTTTAATTTCTAGTAATCCTGAGTTTGCCAACATTTTCAAATCTCGAGTTGGTCAAGCGGCTGCCTCAAAGTATCTACCGAAAATCGAACAATTAAATACTGACCTAGCTTCAGAGCGTGGTCAGAAGTTAGTTGAACGAGTTGACGGTATGACTGCCGAAGAGCGCGGTCAGTTAATGACTAACGAGCCAAAGACTGCAGTGCAGTATGCGGTGGCTAAGGAAGCTCTCCAGAATCCTTCTGCAGGAGCAAACCTGCGGCAACTAAGAACATCTATCGTTAACTTGTCTAGTATGGCTCTTGAAAAAGGTATGCCGCAAAAGAAGTTAGATGAATTCTTGGTTAAGGCTAATACTGGTGGGTACGACTTAGATGAGCAGGGCCAAGAGCATTTAGACTGGACGGGTGCTTATCACCTATTAGAACGAGAGGTTATGTCAGAGCTGCTAGACTCAAGGCCTTCAGCTGTAACAAAACCTCCAGCTAATTCTAATGGTAAACCTGCGGATACAGCTAGCCCGGATATGGGCTCAGCCCGACGTAGTTCTGATAATTCTAGCCCTGCTAAATACACATTGGCTGAAGTTCGGAAAATGAATCCAGAACAGCAATTCGAGGCGTTTGGGGAAGAAGAAAACGCAATCGAAAAGGCTATTCAAGCTGGTATCATTACCGAAGTTTCAGAAGCAACTAGTGAAGTGTTAGGAATAACCTAATGGCGTTTGTGACGGACACTACAGCTGCCGTTCATATTCCTGAGGTGTGGCCTCGGGATGTGATTCGGTCGCAGGAGTTCAAGCTCATAATCGCTCCAAGAGTTTTTCGTGACTGGAAATTCGCTGGGTTCGGTGATATCTATCACGTTCCCCGAATGCCCAACCTTACGGCAAACACTAAGAGCGCAGGCAGTGCTTGGACTCCAGAAGCACTTACGGACACTGAACAGACTATTACAGTTAATGTTCATCAGGTGGCCGGTGTTGAAGTTGAGAGTCTCGCAGAGTTACTGACTTCCACTAACATGACCAATGAGTACAAGCGTAAAATCGGTTACGCGCTCGGCCGTGCAGTAGATGTCAATCTAGCAACTCTGCCGCAGAACTTCTCACAAATTGTAGGCACACTCGGAAGTGAGTTAGTCTACAATGATATGGTAGATGCATGGAATTTCCTTGCGGATACCGGAATTGAACTACAGGACAATTGCACCTGGTTCCTATCCCCAGGTGCAATTGGTGGACTCCTTAAGCAGGATATCTTCATCAATGAGCAGTACGCAGGTAGTTCAGGTAGAGCAGTTCAGACGGCACAAGTAGGAGTGCATCTCGGTGCTCCTATCCTCATGACGAACTTGACTCGTGCCCCATCTTCAGGCCAGTCAGAGTCAATGCTTGTATTTAAGCAAGCAATGGCACTTATTATGGCTCAGGAACCGAAGATGGTTGCAGAGACAATTGCTAAAGACCTCGCTGACGTACTCGGCGGTCACCAAGTCTACGGATACGGTGAAGTGAACCGATACTCAGAGACTCCGGCAAATATCACTGCAACAGACGAGTGGGCGGTCTTGCTGAGAACTGCTGCATAGTAATGAGGATTCCAAACCTCGGACATTTAGCTGTTCATACTACTCCGGATGTTAAAAGAAATCTGACTATTTGTAACGGGCGCTTTGAAGTTCCCGAAGATTTGGCAGCTGCTTGTACCATTCCTTACGTAGTAACTCGTGACCATGCGCCTGAATCGCGTGCGCAAGAGATATTAGACAGTATAGTATACGAGGCTGGAAAACAACTCATCGTAGCAAACCGAAAGCGAGACTGGGATTTTCGTGGGGAGTACGGCGTTAAAGTCGATTACTCAGAATTACAATTAGACTTAAACCCCTTTGGGAGTATTAGCGAAGAGTTAGTACCGGCTGTTGACCAGGGACAAACCTTACGTCAACAGACTAATATGGTAGCTCTTGTTGTTAAAATGGCCTTTGTAGCTCCGATGATTATGCAAGTTGAAATTCCTGATGATGGAGAACTTGTAGAGCCTGACGGGTTTGTAGAGTCTATGCCTGAGGCCGGTGAGACAGTCAGATTAAGAGGTGAGAAATGACTAGTGATTCAGAAGTCATTAAGCAAATTCGAGGTAGTGACCTAGATATTGCCGGTGACTTATCTGCGAGGTCTATTGACAGTCCGGTAGCTGATGGTATGAGTAAACTCTCCGGAGATGCACTCATGCGTGAGGTTCTCGGGCTTGAAGACCCTAAAGACCGTACCAGACAAACTCGACGTGAACCTAAGAAGTTAATGTACTTTAGACTTTGTGATGGAGAGACTTGTTCTGTCCATCCACAGGGTGAGGGCTGGGTCACTATGGGACCAGCTTCAGGAGTTATTACTGCTCAGGAACACGCAGAGTTTTCGGAAGCAAAACATGCTACTCCACTAACTGCATACGGTCGTCATGACCTTGATGCAGTGGCAAATCCGTCAACTCGATATGGCCCTTTGATTTCAGAGGGTGGTATCAAGGAGTTACCAATTGGTCAGATGCGGGCTTTTGGGTGGCATAGAATTCCTGCAGTAGTTGCACTTGTACCAGAATTAGCTGATACAGTTGAATACTATTGCGAGAACGGTTGTCCGAAAGCTGGTAAGAGAGGTAGGTGGTTCCTATCTGAGGACATTCTTAAGAAGCACACTGAAGCTTTACATCGTGATGCAGCAGCCCCGGCTGCTGTGGGACGACATATTGTTCAGGCGCTTAAGGATGTATCTGAATACCAAGCTATGGATACGGAGCGATTAGTCGCAACCGTTATACTTGGTATTAAAGCCTATGAAGATTCTAAGACTCAAGTTGGTGAACCCGATATTGACTCAGAAGAAGTAGAAACTGAATCTGAGGAGACTGAGGATGAAGCTCAATCAGCTCTTAATAAGTTAAACGATTTAACAAGTTCTAAAGAAGGTGACTAATGACCGATTTGGACGTTAGTTCCCGAGCCATTCCTTATACTGATGGAATGGAGATGTTCCATTTCTATAAGAACGGTAACGAAGTAGCCGAAGTTGTTGCAGAATTTATAGTTCCCTTCAACGGTATGATTGTTGCTGTTCTTGTAGACGCAGAAACTGCTCCTACAACTAGTGATTCGATTGTAGATATCCACTTGAATGGTACTACAATTTTCACTACTCAAGGTAATCGTCCAACATTACCTGCGGATGATACAGGTTTCTATACTAAGGCTAGTGAACCAGAAGTAACAGCGGTTCATGCCGGTGATAAACTGTTATTTGAGGTTGACCAGATTGGCTCAGGGACAGCAGCGACGAGACAGACTATTCTGGTGATTATTCAGAGACATTAGAAAACGTGATTAGTTAGCACCGAGGGGTGTTCTGAGGAGATTTATAACTAATGACTGAGGAAATAGCATTTGCATATGCTGCAGGAATTATAGATGCTGATGGTTCTATTTATATAGGTAAAAGTGGTAAATACCATCAATTAGGTGTTAAAATAGGTATGTCTAGCTCAGCAGCGGTAGACTATATCGAATACCATTTTGGAGGTTATGTTAATACTAATTTTCATAAAGCTCTAAATAAGGATCAGTTTGTTTGGTCTTTAAGTGGTAGTAAGGCTAAACTCTTTTTAGAACAGTTATTACCTTATTTAAAGGTAAAGCAAGAACAAGCTAGAATAGCTTTAAATTATCCCGTAGGTATTAGGGGAAGACCTGTATCAGAGGACGATTTAGAGCAACGAGAAGCTATTCGTAGAGTAATAAGTAAACTAAATGGTAAAACTCCCGTGGAGACACGGGTTGTAGTAGCTTCTTAAAAGAAAGGAGTTTACCTTGACTGAAATTGCAGTTAATATTCAGCAACAAGGTTACAGTGTTAGTGCTGACGGTGTAGGTTCACGTACACTTCAGGGAGACCGTGAAGGTGCTCTCTTTGGTGGTACTATTCAGGATAAGTATCGTCAGTGGTTACTTGGTGGTAAGGTTTTTCAGGCCTCATTTGCTACTCCCGGCGGTACAGCTACTATCGAGGCAAACGCAACGCTTGACTTGGTAGAGTCCTTCTTCCGAATGACTTGTCCAAGTTCACACGTTCTTGTGCCACTCTTCTTCAGTTGTGATAACATTGCAGTGTGGACTACTGCGGATGCTATGTATCATTGGACTACAGACACGGATACTTTCACTTCTGGTGGTGCTGACCCCACTGTTATCAACCATGCTAATCAGGGCAGTGGTGATAGTGTACTTGGTACTACTGCTATGCAGAATATTAAGGATGGTGACTCACCGTTGGTTGAAGCTGGTCAAACGAATCCTCGTTTGATTTCCACAAAGACTAAGCTTACGGGTGACTTGTTCAGTCCACTTGTTTACAATGTGCTGAATGGTGACCCTTACACCTACATTCACGGAGAGAGTTCATGGAATGTAGTGTTCGAGAATGCTTCTGCAGTTGAATGCCACTATCTGGCTATTTGGGCAGAGCTTGATAAGAATACCTTAGTGAATAGCTAAGGAGTGTTCAATGGTTGATGTGACTAATCAGTACTCCGTAGGTTCTATCCGTAGGATGGCTCTTGCGGCTACTCAAAAGCATGAAGTACCAGTTGCACCTGAAGATGATTTCTTTGTCAAGTTCAGTGTTTCTGGTGGTAAAGTGATTTTAGACACGGGTGAGGTAGGTTCAGTTGAGTTTGAGGAATTCATCGAAGCTCAATTACTGAAGAAAACTAAGGTGGAGTTAGTTGCACTAATTCTATCTTAATTCAGTTGTCGGGAGTGGGAATTGGCGTCCCCCCTTGCTATCCCACTCCCTTCAGCTAGCGGGCGAAATACGCTATAATTATCTCTCTATGAAGCCTAGGAGATTAGAATGTCAGAAGCCACAGATAACCGAGACTTTTCTCAGGCAATGCAACATCGTCGTATGCCGTTTCCTATTGGCACCAAAAAGGGCCAATTTACAAGTATTCAGGAAATTCACCCTGATGCTTATCCTCAAATAGCCGTTATTCGAGTACCACTCAGTGGTGCTAACTTTGATGCATACACTGCCAATGATACAGTTGGTTCAGTTATGCGGATTCCCAGAGCTGCTCGTAGACCGGGTGGTGGTGGAACCATTCTCAGTGTGTCACTTGTTGATGATGATGAAGAGAGTATTACCGCTGAGTTAGCTATTTTTACTGGTCCCCCAAATACTCCTACAGCTGATGATGCTGCGTGGGGATTAGATTCCGGTGACAAGGATAAATTCCTTGACTTCATTACTATAGCCACTTACGCAGATTATTCCGGTGTAGATATCGGGCATACTAATAACGTAAATCTCCCCTTTGCTTGTGAGATAAGTGAACAAGATCTATTCTTCCAGGTGATTACTCGTGGAGCATTAGATTTAGTTGCTGACAGTGATTACTTATTTATCTTCACAATCGAACAGCTCTAATGGTATCCACTCCTCCTCGCAGACGCAGATTACACTATCCTCTACGTACTCGTATAGACCAACTTATACTTAGTGGTAATGAGATAACTGATGAAACTCGTAAAGCTAGTCTTGAAGGTGATGGACTTGAAAAGCCTAATGGTATAGGTATTTGGGAAACTTCTACACAGCTTATATCAGGTGCATGGACTGCAGTTAATGCAACTTTATCCACACTAGCTGCGGGCGTAGTATTTGGTACTACTGCTGAACAAGCAGTAACGGACAACGCTGGTGCTGATGAAGGAGCTTTTAGAGCCTTCTCTGGTGCTGCGTCTGTTGAGTACACCTGTTCAGGTTGGGTTACAGGTAGTGGTACCATAGTAATCTCTCTTTGGGATGATATAAGTGGTTTTCGAGATTCTGGAGTTATCACTCTTACCAGTACTCCTACTAGAATATCTGTAACTGCTACTACAGGTGTTAGTTCGGTTACTTTCAGAGTTTATTTCCGGACAGACGTTCAGCAAGCTATTACTTTTCAAATTGACGGTGAGCAGGTAGAAGCTCAATCTTTAATGACTCCATATATAGTTTCTGGTACTCGTAGTGCTTCTCGAATTCGCATACCCACAGTATCTGAACTATTTTCCGAAATTCAAGGTTGGGCAGTCTTCCGTTATGTTCTTCAATGGGCTAATACTGATACAGTTCATTCTGGTAATGAGGTTGAAGTAGGTCAGTGGCGAGATGATGCCAATAATCAGATAAGAGTCCGTTACGACCTTAGTAATAATCGCTGGGAAATAGGAAGACAGTCTTCTGCTGGAATTAGAGAAGCTGTAATAAATGATACTTTCAGTTTAGGAGCTACTAAAACTATACTAGTTAAATGGAATGCTTCGAGTCTAAGCATATCTGTTGACGGTAGAACTTTTGGGGAGAATTTCGGTTCTCCACCGCATATACCAGTTTTAGCTACTACTGTTTTTGAAGTGGGTACTCATAATGCGGGAGTGGCTCTTCATTTAGACGGTGATTGGTTCTGGTCTGCATTTGGTAGAGGTATACCCGTTTTAGCAGATTCAGTTATGTTTAGTAAAATAGCTAATACAGCTAAATTAAGAGTTGTTGATTTTCAGAACTTACAATGCACAGCCGTTGTTAATGCTCGTGATACTTACTTTGAGAGGTTAGCAGTCTGATGGCAGGGGGCTGTGATATTTGTAGTCATATAATTTCTGACCATCATAAATGGTTTGATGGAATAGTCTCTGGCTTTACTTGTGTTCCCTGTCTTTTAAACGGGAAATTCCATTATTACTTACCTCCTGATGGTTGGAGAATTGTTTATGACGGTGAAAAACCTATAGTGCTTAATGGTGGCCCCTCATAATTTAGAGATAATAGGATATTTATGAGTATAGTAATTCCAATAACCCATACCACTCCTCAAATTGAGGGAACACTCCGCAATAACTTATTAAAACGGTTCTTACGAGAGACAGGATTGGGAGTCTATGGTACAGCTACAGGCGGCTCTACTACTACCATTGTGGATACTAATCGTCTTAAGTCTGCTCAATTTAGTGATAACGAACATGTAGGAGGCTGGGGCCGGATAGGTTCTGATGCAGGTGATGCTCAGGCCGCTCCTGAGGACGAACAATCTCCGGTTACTACATACGCACCAAGTACTGGTACTATTACAGTAAATCCAGCAATTACTGCAGTGGTCTCCGGTGATGAATATCAGCTCTGGCATGGTATTAATCCTACCTATGTCAAGGATATGTTAGACCAGATACTTACTGAAGATATATACCTATCCTATTGGGCTATACTAAGTGAGGTACCTGACTATGATATGGAAGCAAGTAACCTTACCGATTGGACAGATTCAAATGCTACCGGTAGTAAGGTCACCGATGAGCCTCGCCTTGGTGGAATACGAAATCTCGAAGTTGTCACCAGTAGTGCGAATGGGTATAGTACATCCCCCACCTTCAATGTAGTTCCCGGAAAGCCCTACCATGTTAGTGCTCTCTGCTCTCCTCAAGGAGCTTTCACTGGACGATTACAGGCATACGACGAGATAAATTCTGCTGAAATTGGTTCTAAGGATGTTACTGGTCGTATTAGTGTACGAGTCCATTTTACTTTTACTCCGCCTGCCACTTGTGAGCAAGTTAGTATCCGTCTTATTGGAGTAGAGAATAATAATACTTGCCGGTGGAATGACGTAGTTCTCTATCCTGACGGTGCCAGAGATATAGCTCTCCCATGGTGGATAAAGAATAAGGCTCAGGTTAAGCAGGTATTCCAGTTAGCTCCAGATGAAATTGCTAGTAATCAGTGGTCAGATACCCTTCGCGGTGAGCCTATCCACAATTGGGATATTCATGACTCAGCATTTGGTAGAGGTCAATTACGGTTAGTTGCCCGGATAGGTAACATCGGTAATCCACTATTTATCTTTGGAGCCCGTAATGAGACTGCATATACCGATGATACTGCAGATAAAAAGTTCGTTGATGAGAATCTCCTTATGGCAGGACTCGCCTTTAAGACTTATGAGTATCTAGTAAACAAAGGTGCGGCTAACCGTGAGACTAACAAAGAGAAGTTAACTATGTGGAAGAAAAAGTGGGAATCACTTCTCCAACAGCAATCAGAACGTATGGAAGAAGTACTCCAATCAATAACTCCGGATAGTGAATTCATAGATAAGCGTTTCCAGTGGGGAGACCTTTAATGCCTATAATTAGAACTCCATTTGTAGACGGTACTATTGACGACGACCCACTAACTTCTGGTGCTACTACTCTAACAGCCACAGAACTTGCAGATTTAGGTGTTGTAGCATCTCCGGACTTCGCAAAAATTATCCTTGACCCTTTGGGTACTGCTGGTGCCCCTGAAATAGTGTATGTTACCTTTCACAGTTCCTCAGTTATAACAGCTACAATTAGTCGTGGTGAAGAGGGTTCTGCAGCCAGACAACATGCGAAGGATGTAGCTTGGGTACATGGTCCAACTAATAAAGAGTATGGTGGTTGGGAATTAGTAGGAAGAAGTCAAACTACTAATTCTCACTCATCCGCTACTGCTGCAGATTTGACTACTATATCGGGTCTTAATATCGAAGAACAAGACTCGATTATGATTATACTCAAGGCCATTAAAATTGCAGCCGCATTTACTCCTTCATTTGGATTAAAGCTCAATTCTACAATAGTAATTGAAGCTGTATACGGTAATGATAACATTGGCAGTTTCCCTGTTACTAATGAACTTCAGGCTATGACTTCAGTTATATATATAGGACATCGTAAGACTTCTACTCATCTCAAAGGAGGGATTACAGGACACTATAGCGCTGGTGGAGCCTCAGGTGTTGAAGCAAATCTCATAGGTCAAGTTCAAACCGCTGATATGCCAGCTGCTAATATCACTGATATTATTATTAGAGCGGACTCTGATGGTACTAATACAGTATTTCTTGAAGAGGTTCTAGTATATGTGAATAGGGATGCGCCAGAATAATGGAATATATACGTTATAAACTTCCTAATGGAGACTGGACAGATTTTCTTCATACTACAGACGGAACACTTACTAAAGTTATGAAAGCTAGTCATATTAGTGACTTAGAGGCTTCTTATGGTGTAATTGGTATTGAGGCTGTAGTCAGTAAAGATGCTGACCCCGCTGGTGAAGATGCTATCAATATACCTCCTTCATTAGACGTAGAAAAATTACCTAAAGATAAACGTGGGAAGATGATTGAAGCTCTTAATAAAGCCTCCACAGTTAAAAATATCAAAGACGCTCTACTTGAGTATTACGAGAAATAACTATGGTCAACCGTAGACCACTCAAGGTTACAGCTGCCGGTACTGACCATCACTTTGAGATTCTCCCAGTTGAGGAGAATCGGTGGTTTAGTATTACGACTCGTGAGTGGGAAGATGGAGACCCAAAAAAGGCTTGGCGTGTACCACTTCACGGCTGGGAGGGTGGTATAAGTCAAGACCGTTTTGAGGGTAAAAAGACTTATTCCACTGCGGATATGGATTTAAGTAATCCTAATTTAGCAGTTCCACCACCAGCACAGGGTCGTTTAGTTGAAGAAGACCATCAGCTCTATACTTATGGTGTTAAGGATTTAAGATACGGTGGTGCTCAACCTTACGGAGGCGTAGGTTATACCGGAGCTAAGGCAGACCATAAGCTAGTAGATTCTGTTGAGTTCCAAAGTAAAACATACTTTGCTAGAGGCCAGATATTAGCATATCTAGCTGAAAGTAATACCTTTACTACCTCTCTTAAAGACTTCGGTATAAGCATAAATATAACTAGTCTTGAGGTATTTGAAGATACGCTCATAATAGCTTTTGGAACTGCTCGTAAAGTTACCACTTATGATGGTAGTACATTTACTGAAGCTTCTGATGAGGTATTTGCACAGAACTTACTCCGGATAGGTAATAAGTTATGGCGCTCCCATGATACTAATCAGGTATCAAACTGCATAACCTCACCGTTAACTCTTACAAGTTGGGTGCCCGCAGACCCTAATGAGTATGTGGTAGGAGACACCTCATACGCTATTAAGGGTTTGATTGAGTATGATGGTGACTTGTGGGTTGAAAAGGCTGATGGTCTATATGCTCCAGATAGTAAAGCGGAATTCCACAATCAGACACCACAGATGGCTAATACACCAGATAGAACAGTTACTCAAAATTTCCAAACAGCATTTCAGGCTTGGGGATTCCTGTTTTGGCCTACACCACAGGGACTTCTACGGATACGTTTAGGTGAATCTATAGGAGTAGGTCCGGAGCTTACTAGTACTATTTCCTACCGTTGGCACATCACTGGTGGTGTACAAGTAAATGATGAGGTATATTTAGTAGCCTTTGACGCTGAAAAATCTAGCGTAGCTTTCATACTTAAAATGCTAATCGATAACCACGAAGCTTCAAAACCTGAAGATAAGTATATCTTCCATGAAATTAAGAATGCCGTACTTACCGTTGAGTCTTCTCATATTTTAGCTACAAGTGTGGCACTTTCATTTGGTACTCTAATTATCTACGGTATAGGTGGAGGTATATATCACTTCCGTTTAGGTCGTGGTGGTGGTAGACATATTGACGACAGTATTTATCTCTTTGATACTGTGTTCTCCTTTGAAACCGGATTCTTTAAACCTACTGAAGATATGACACTTATTAATATGTTAGTAGGCATAGATGCGGTACTTGATGCTGACAGTAGCGAGACCTTTGCTTTTGGCTATGAGATTGATAATGTAGGTTCTTTCACTCCATTACTCGATGAACAAGAGTCTGGTAGTGGTAGTGCTATCGTAACTAATACTAGCGGATATGTAAAGATTCGTCGGTATGCAGCTATAGATGCTACCGGACAGTTCTTTAGTATTCAAATTACAGGTACGTGTAACTCCGGTTCCGCAGGAACTGACAGGCCTGAGCTACGAGAACTATGGGCTTTTGGTTACTCACATCCTACTCATACAGACTTAATAGAAGTGGGTCTTTACGGTAGTATAGATGCTGAAGTAGAAGGTATACCTAAAGGTAAATCTGCGGGTGAGGTTGAGCGGCAGTGGAGAGACTGGATTAATGAAGGTACTATACTACTAGTAGAGATACCTGACTACGAGGAGTCCCGTAATACTAGATTTCGTGCAGTAGGTTTAGTATCCGAAACTCGTGAGATTACTGAACAGGGTAAGAACTCAGTCCGAGAAGCTCTTGTAAACGTACAACTAATGCGAGTGGATTACGCTGATGCCTACGCAGATTGACTTTGACCAAGTTGATATACCTGTAGTAGATGCTCTTTCGCGTGTTACAGCTACTCAAGAACGTGAAGGTAAATTAGTTCGTGTTGCAGCTGTTCCGGGAAGTAGTGCTAGTATTCTCTACGTGTGCTTAGGAGATAATGCAGCGACTACAGCATATAGTTGGGTCTCGGTGGCAAGTGGATAAACCTACCGATTTCAGCCCTTCAGCAGAATACTTACACGAAGAGATAACTGAAGGTTTCAAAGGTGTTAATAAGCGTTTAGATACTCAAAACAGTCGTATCCGTAGTCTTGAAGTCTCAAAGGGTTATGCTTTAGGTGCTGTGGGAGTATTTACTTTTGGTAGTGCGATTGCATTGGGAGTAGCTAACTTATGGTTCAATTAACACGAGATGAAATTTGGGAAATCACTGAGAAGCATTTTGGTGATTTAGGCTGGGACACCGTTAACAATTTCCAAGCTACCATTGTGGCAGAGAGTTCCGGTAAGACCCATTTAACTAACGACAATTATCCTCGATGGCAAACAGTTAATAGTCCTTACCGATATGACTATGGGCTGTGTATGATTAACAGTATTCATGGCTATGATTCTAAGAGACTCTTAAATGACCCCGACTATAATATGTGGGCAGCTAGACAAATCTTTGATAGAGAAGGTATTAATGCTTGGTTCGGCTATAGATGGGGATACTATAAACAATATCTCAGACAGCAAATGCCAGCTAGGCTATTGCCAAAAGAGTTACAAGCAGTATTCATCACCGAGTTCTACGGTGGACCTCAGCCAAAGCATCCTGACGTGTTAATGAGTGATATACAAGCTCTCAAGGTTGACGGTCAATGGGATGAGTACATGATTAGAATTAAACGCCCCAAGGATTATGAAGGAAGAGTCTAATGAACATCAGACCTTATGTTAGAGCATTATTAGCTTTTGGCCTAACCGCAGCTGCTATCATTGGACACCTGAGTTTATTAGGTGTGGATGCTAGTGATATGGGTCCAGTAGATGCACTTGCTGGAGCTGCGGTAACGTTTTACTTCACTTCTGAGTAGACTTTCTAGGATTACGTTTATTCCAGTTCTTCCATCTACAATCAGCATTATGAAATCTCTGCCAAGAGCGTGTGGGTGTGAAGAGTTCTTTACATTCCGTACACTTTTTTTGCTTAAGTACCATTTAAGTCATTATCCGTTGTAACGCATTGCAAACGCATATGGGTAGTGGGTTCCGGCCGACCATTTGCAAACGCATTGCAATGCATTGTGACCCCCGCTGGCAGGTTCAAATCAACGGATTGTGAGTGCCGTTCGTGTCCCATATATTTTCCTTTTAACATGATGAGTACCCACAGTTGTAGCACTTCTCACATCCCTCTTCGTAAACTAAACCTGTTCCACAATCGGGACATAATTGACCTGAATCGTTACTAAAATCAATCTGTTCTGGTTGTACTTGTACGATTGCTACTATGTTGTTAGTGGGGTCTGATATGGCTAAATATCTGAATAGATAGTCTACTATACTACTTGCCATTCGTATAGCTTCATTACTAGTACGTCCACGAGGCTCAAATATTGTACCACCGAAGTCTTCTAATAAGTCTTCTGTAGTAACTCCTCGTTGTAGTAGCATGCTCGTAAGTTTTGCAACTGTGAAAAGAAGCCCCTGCATCGTAGAGCCTTCTTTAGTTAGTGTGACAAATACCTCACCCGGACAACCATCTTCATAAGTGCCTATGTGGATATAGCCCTTGGTACCTGCGATATCAAACTTATGTCGTGTAGCTGGTCCGGTGTCAGGGAGCTTCTTACGACTAGCTCGAGACTCTTCATGGTTTAATGTATCTAGAAAGGATTCTAGTAAAGGCTCTTGTTGTAGTAAAGGCATTGAAAGTTTGTCAGTAGTTCCTACTAGTACTTGTCCTGTACGGCTACCATCGCGATAAATGGTAACACCTAGACAGCCGCTATCCCATGCGAGTTGATAAGCTTCACCAATCTCCTCAACTGTAGCACTGTTTGGCATATTGATAGTCTTACTCACTGCATTATCAGTATGCTTCTGCCATGCCGCTTGCATCTTGATATGCCACTCAGAACTGATATCATGAGCGACTACAAAGTAGTCAGGAATTTTAGCAATATTACCTGAATAGTTAGTTGATTCTCTCCATGCTTGATATATAGGATTCTTTTCCTTAAGTTCACCTATATTCTCCCCATGCTGCCGGTCAAATTCAAGTGCAAAGTTTGGCTCAATACCGCTACTAACTCCAGCAATCATACTGATAGTACCCGTAGGAGCTATTGTGGTACGAGTACTGTTACGCATAAAGTCAACAGCAAAGTGGGTGTTATCACGACTTTCAGTAAATTTAAGAAAGTTACCTCGTTCTTTACCTAATGCAGCTGAAGCTTCTTTAGCTTCAGAGTTAATGAAGTCACCAAGTTTATCAGCTAGTTTAAGGGCTTCTTCAGAATCGTATCTAATCTCCAACAGATATAGTAGGTCAGCCCAACCCATAACGCCAAGGCCAATACGTCTGATTTCCTTGTTACGAGCTTCAATCTGTGGTAACGGATAGAAATTTGTCTCAATGACATTATCAAGAAACCTTACAGCGAGATGAATAGTATCCACTAACTTAGTATAGTTTACGCCTAATGTACCACTTCTGTCTAATTCAAGAGTGTGATTAACTAAGTTAATACTACCAAGATTACAACTATCCCAAGCATACAAAGGCTGCTCGCCACAAGGATTGGTAGCAATAATTGGTCCCAAGGAGGGTACTGGGTTGGCACGACTATCATTAATACGGTCAAGGAATACTAGCCCTGGGTCTCCGGTTTTCCAGGCTTGTTCACAAATAGCGCTCCAAACTTCACGAGCATCTATCCACTTACTTGTAGGTCCAGTGTGTGGGTCTACTAATTCATAGTCACCTAAGTTAGGAGCTGCAAAACAGTCAAAAAAGTGTTTATCTATACCCACGCTGATGTTGAAGTTCTTATAGAGTCCATCTCGTTCAACACTAGCTTTAGCAGTAATAAACTCCATAATATCTGGGTGGTCATAACGAAGGATACCCATATTAGCTCCTTCACGTTTTCCGCCTTGGGTGACAAGACGAGAAACATCATCCAGATGCCTAAGGACACTAATAGGACCGCAAGCAGTTCCTTGAGTGGTGCTAATAGGAGTGCCAGAACTACGAAGACGACTAAGACTGAAACCAGTACCCCCTCCATACTTTTGAATCATAGCTGCAGCTTTGCTCGCATCCATAATTCCTTCCATAGTATCCTCAATAGGAATGACAAAGCAAGCGGATAGGCTACCTTGTTCAGTACCGGCATTCATTAAAGTAGGACTGTTAGGAAGGAAATCTAAACTAACCATCATATCATGGAACTTAGCAGCCCACACTGAATGAGGTGTTCCTACCGAGTCTATGGGGTCTACTTCAGCTACATGATTAGCTACTCGCCAAAACATCTCATCAGGAGTTTCATCTTCGAGTAAATACCGCTTGCTTAAGATATACTTAGCGTTATCAGTTAAGACGGCGCTCATTAGGGTTCCACAATCTATCTGCAGATGTATCCATAGTTTCTAATTTCGCATTGAATATAGTATTCTTAACCTGTTCAAGAATTCCTGCGATTAGTAGCGGTGGGATACTATGAGGTATACTTAGCCATAAAGTATCTTCATTTGGTGTATACAATATCCCAATTAACAGTGTCTGTCCCGCAGGAGTCATTGCCAGAGCTTGTTCCCGTAACTGTTCTAAGGTACGGCCTAGATGCTCTAAATTAGCTTCTTCTTTATCCATTTCTTCAGGCACGTTTTCCTCCATGACGATAAGGACGAGTACTATTGTAGGCTAATTTTATCTTTACAGCTTGATCTAAATTAATTTGATAAAACTCAGCCATATCACCTACTCGAATTATGATATCAGCCAACTCAATAGGGATACCTTCAGGTTTTAAATTTTTATCCCTGTCTATACTCTCATAAATGTAAGTTGGTGGATGGCCGTCTCGCCACTCTTCTAAAGCCTCACTACATTCACTATGCACTAGAGCGATTAATTCTGAAAAGGAGCGGGTATCCGTAGACCCCCACCAGCCTTTTTGAGTAGCGATTTTATGAGCAGTTTCTTGCATCTCTGTTAGTTCCATTACTTAGTCCATTCCGTTCCTTTAGTCACTTCATAGGGAGTATAAATACCTGGAATGGTATTCTCAAGTTCCCGTGGAAACTCAATATCACCATCCCAAATTATTTCATCGTGTACTTGTAATCGAATAAGGTCTCCTAATCCGTTATCCTCACAATACAACATATCTCGTTTAATCTTATCAGCGGCCGTACCTTGAATAGGATAATTCACTCTACAGCTTTCAATATGAGACAGTGCAGAGTGCCGATTCTTACCACGATTCTCTAGTAGGAAGTCTACTGTAGGAAGTAGCATCTTTCTACCAAATTCAGTCTCCGCGTATAGAGTCTCATCATGCTTTCTTTCCTCAATCCACTCTTCACCTTCAGGATATAACTCAAACCACTCTTCTCTATATTGTATAGTTGTAGGAAGTGGTAGTTTAGACTTTTTTGCTATCTCTTTAGCTGAACCATCAAAAATCATAGCGAAGTTAAAGGTCTTTGACCTGCGACGAGCCTCTGTAGATTCTAGTAACGGCCAGAGTTGAGATGTAGTACCGTGGATATCTCCACCCTCAGCGAATACTTGTAACATTCGTTTATCTTTACTGAACCCCGCGAATAGTCTCATTTCCATTTGTTCAAGGTCAGCCCAAGTAAAGATACCGTTATCTGGTGTGAATACATTTCGTAGTGAAGGAGGTATGTTTTGCAGGTTCCGGCCAAAACTAGCTAATCGTCCTGTAGCGAGGTCAAGCCTGAAATGTGTGTAGGCACGCTCATCTTCCATCCAAGGTAAGATATAAGTACCTAATTGTTTCTGATATCCCCGGAAAGCTAACACCATGTGAGCTATGGGGTCTTTGAGTACTGACAGGTGCTCCTCATCTGTCATTAGTCCTCGGCCAGACTTATTGGGAGGTAGGAAATTCTTTCTCAGAGAGAGTATGTACGCGACTTGTTGCGGGCTACCGGGATTGAATCCAAGTTTGTCACACTCAGCAATAAAGTAGGTGACTTGTCTTCGGAGTCGTTGTCTATGAGCTTCAAGTTTATCTCTATTAAGTCTAAGTCCTCTTTGCTGGACTCTTTGAAGGAAGGAGACGAGCCTTCGGTCAATTGTATAACAATCTCTTTCTCTGTCACTGATTTTAGCGCCTAAGAAATCATAAAGTCTCCAAGTTGTAGTAATATCATTCGAGCATTTCTCAGCTGTACGAGTCTCTTCAACGTCAAGCATACTCACATTACGTTTACCTAATCTTTCTCGAGTCTCTTGTAGCAAATCCTGAATACTAAACAGGTAATCGAGACCTAACACATCAGTGCCTAAGTCTTCAAGTCCAGCTGTCATACCCATAACCTTAGCCATGAGTGTGGTATCTTCAATGTTATCTACGTCAGGATGAGGGAAGTTATCATCTATAGCAAGTGTCCGGAGTGTGTTTAAGTCGAAGACTGCGTTATGATAAAGTTTAGTGATACTCTTATCTGCAAGTAAATCCATTACCTGAGGTAATATCTCACTAGGCTCCGGCAGTACTGGTATGTAGAAAGCTTCATTGGGATTTGGTGCTATACCTATACCAATACAGGTAGTATCCTTCAAGGAGATAGTCTCAGTATCAACGGCTATCATACCTCGTGAAGGATATAACAATCTATTCAGAACCTCTTCAGGGCTGTCCTTGTGGTGAGTAGAGTAGTTCTGGTAGTGAGCTTTCATTTAGTATTTTTGACTATATCTTTTAATTCAAGTAATATAAAGATATTTGTTATCACCAAAAGAATAAGAAGCGCATCTGTCATTTATTTATCCTTGATAAATATTAAAATGTCTTCATCAAGTATCACTTTAGCTCCACGGGCTTCATTAACACGAGATTGAAAAGCTCCAGGAGCTTTCCATTTGTGATGAGCAAGCAAACTGAATCCCCTTGTAGTGAGTGACTTAATAATACTATCAGCGAATAAGAGCCTATTACCAGCTCGACTCCTATCTCTATGCGTGATAGATACGGTACCTTGAGGACGTACACTTTGGGCCACTTTGTCGTAGAGAGCATCCATCCTATGCCTGTAAAAGAACTCATTGAGGCGACCAAAGTTCTCTTTAGAATCAGTATACTGATTGACCTGTCTTTGAATTTCCTCATTAAGAGCACCTCCGGTAGTTTTTGCTATATCATTACTGTATGGAGGACTGAAAATCATGTGGTCACAATTAAATGGTAAGAGTTTCCGGTTATCTCCTTGTAAGGACATTACACTGCCTTCAAGGATATCTCGTTCACGCCACAGTTTAATAGTCTCGCGCTGAATGTCTATGTACGGACGTTCGAGTTCCATAAGGACAATATTACGACCGTTGAGAGCACCAATAGCGGTGGTCCCAATACCGCCGAAGCAATCAACAATAGTATCCCCATCACTTGAGACATACTTAATTATCTCCTCACATACATACATATTCATTTTACTTGGGTGCTGCATGGCAATTTGTGGAAATAGTTCCCGTCGCCAGGTAGTATCCCGAGGAAATATAAACCAGCCATTTTCATTCTTCTCATAGTCAGATGCGAATACTTTATCAGTCATTAAGCAGTTCCACAAGTACGTCACCGTGGCAAACTTTAGGAGCACACCAGCAGACTAATCGTTTGGGGTCAAGTTCTCGTAGTTGTTCTACTAATTCAGGTTTAAGTGTTATCCACTCTCTAAACATATCTACAACCTGTATCCTGCTATGATTCCTATCAATAATAAAAGGGTTACCAAAGGGTGTGGTTCTGTCAATTCGTATATCACCTTTTTGATGAGTAAAGCCACTGCCCTTTCTCATGTTGAGTACTTCAATCATTAGTTGTTCCTAGCCCTTGCATAATATTCCTAGCAGTCACACTACCTATACCTTCACACCGCACCAAGTCCGCAGCTGTGGCAAACACAAGATGTTTCATTGAAGGGAATTTGACTTTAAGACTCTTAGCCGTTTTTTCTCCGATACCCTTTGGTAGTAAATTCATATACTGCAGTATTACCGGGTCTGGGCTGAAATTTACTAACTTAATATGCCTATGTAGTGTAGCGTGAGTTTCCTTTTGGTCTCCCTCATACATAGCCACTAAAGCTGAAGCACTTTCAGACACTCCGGCCGTGGGGATAATTTGTACATGCTTACCTATCTGATATAGCCAAGCATATACCGCTTTCATCTTACGGGCTTTATACTGAAAACCCTTTATCCATACCTTGTTACCCTTTGATGGTTTGAGTACTTGTGACCCGATGATAGCTTTAATAGCCATTCCTTCAAGAAGAAATATATGCTCATCTTCCGGCCAGTTATTGAGATGCCTTTGCATTTGTTCTTCAACGGCATCGAGGTTACTTAATAGCTCACCCCAAGTCTTTCGCTCAGTCTGTTTACGAGTTCCACTAAAATCGTGCCAGACATAATCACTTAAAGTATTCGCATTCAGTGGACCTACTTCGAGCTTGTCCCCTAATGTTTGACTTAACAACTGGAACATCTCTTGTGGTTCGTTTGAGTCAGCGTCGAATTCAGCCATTAGAATAACTTATTATTAAGATACTTTTTCGCACGAGGTATACTCCTTTTACGTCTACGAGGCTGTACAAGTGCTTTAAGGCAAATCACTATTTGTCCGTTTACTAATTCTTGTACTTCATCACCTTTAAGTCGTTCCTCACGAATCCAACGGTAGATAGTAGCTTTCCGTTTTCCTACCTTACGAGAAGCTTCTGCTACTGTTACCCAAGTACAGCTCATTTTCTAAATGGCCATAATATAAGTCCAAGTAAAAGTCTAAAAAGTATATACATTATATAGTTATCCTTCCACCTAATGACATTTCAACACGAGAGACTAACTTATCCCATGTAGGGTCAGTAATCTTATCACCTTCAAGTGATAAGTTATATCCACACTTGAGAACTTCGGCTTCAATCTTTAACCCATCACCATTTGACTTCTTCATACGAATAGCTACATCAACAGCGGAGTAAGTCTTATTCCACCCTTCAAGTACAAGTTTACCAGTCTTGATAGTCTTAATTTCACTTTTAACTAGTTGGTCTTTGTACTCATCCCCTAAATGGTGTGTGGCTATAAGATGTTGTTTTCCCATACCTTTAACAATAGCGTACAATGATTCAATAGCTCCGTTAGGTACACCATACTCAATCTCAAGAAGTCTCATCCGAGGATTATCGCCATCTTTAACCTTCTCTTGAAGGATTTGCAAGTGGCTATCAGCTTTAATCCGGCGAGCCTTTGTCATGGTGTCAACTACTAATGAGGCAACACTCTCATCATTAGCAGCATAACCGAAGGTACTGATAAAGTAATTCCAGAGCTCAGTTACTCCATGAAAGAGTGCATCATCAAGTTGAATGGGGCGAGGAAGTTCAAAGACTGTTATGTCGTGACCTTTCCAAACACCTTTTAACTTATCAGGATTTGTATCCTTATCATAGTTAATAATTTTTATATCTTTACCTTCAAAGTAGTCCCCGAACTTTGTGCCATAAATAGCTCGTTCCTCACTGATATCAAAAGCAAACATTACTAATGGTTTAGGTGCGGTTAGAGCTGTGGTAGTTTTAGTTGTGGCTTCCTGTCCTTCAATACTAAGTAGCATGTAATAAGTTCCTTCGTCTTTTTTGTTCCTCTTGAATAGTTAAAAGCCAAATATGAGTCTCGAACTCAATTTCTCCTAATTCATCAGCAGCATCTTCGGCCATTTGACTAGCCATTTCTCCTCTGAACGTGTCTGCAGCGTAATAAGCACTTATTGTTTCAGAAGATGCTTTATTATATTTTTTCTCCAAAAATTTCTCAGTATTTTTTAAGTGCTTTAAATGACAAATGGGGATATACTCATCTTCTTGAGTTATCCAAGTTGAATGTGGAGGTTTATGAGTACAAAAACCACTCATCATATACTCCTAATAATACATTCACCTGTTGCAAAATTTTTGGTATGTATTTCTCCCTCTTCAGTATACTCATCGTGATGTATACCGTTTAGAGCTAAACTATGCTGACTAAAATTACAAGAAGGGCACATCCACACATAGTTAGCTTTATCTTCTTTTGTAAAAGTTCTGTTACAATGAAAACAACCAGGATATATCTTTTTAGAAGATACTGACCTAGACCTCTTTTCCCCCTCTTTATACCAGAGAAGTAGCTTCTCTCCCGGACTAAGTTCAGTTACCATCAAGTGAAATCTTACGCCGTTTAATGATATCAAGTCTTACGGCTATCATTTCACAGTCACCAGACCACTCACAGTTATCACATTCCTTGTCAAAGTTACGGTATTGGTAAGGGGTGGGAGGTAGACCTTGTTCTTTGAACTCAAGGTAGGTAACTTTACGAGCTAGTATCCACTCCCAATTATCGGACACCTCATCATGAGTGGCTTCTACGTCATATACTCTGATATCAGGAAACGGTGGCCCATAGTTACCCATCAGGTATAGTATGATAAACCTACCCTTTAGTAGGTTCTTAATATGCAGGTAGGAGAGAAACTGTCTACGCCAGCCATCAGTGAGTATCTCATCTGGTCTATCATCAAACATTTTTTTACGAGTGGATTTAACTTCATCTAATTCAGTATCAGTACTATGGTCAGTATGACCCTTCAAACCATCAGCGAATATCACCTCCGCATTGCGGTCTTCGGGAAGAATTACTTGTTCAAGTCCCAAACCCGTATAGAATAACAGTGTTTGTCTACGAGTAAGTGGCCGGCGCTCTTCATGCTCATTCAGGTAAGTCTTTGTTAGGCAATATATCATACTAGTAACGGACATATCATTACGAGTACTGTCAGCCATTTCCTCAATCATTTGATTGAGGAGTCCTGTTTCAGCTTGTGGATTACGAGTTAGTTCCATACAGTGTAACCTTTCGGGCAGCCTTTAACCCCTTGTGCTGCATGACTTCCCAACGCCTGCCAAACTATGAAGTCTTCCCACGAGTGTTTATTCTACCTTAGACCAGACACCATCTGCATCATCCATAACCTGACCGGACTCCTTAAGAGCTGTCAGATAGTCCTTATTTGCGATAGCTTCGGCAATTTCCTCATAGCCATCCTTATCTCTCAGGTCAGTGGCCTCATAGAATGCCTGGTAGAAGTCAGCATCATTCTTACCGTTAACTAACTCAATAAGCATATTCTCAAGTGAAGGTCCGGTATCAGTGCTCTCACTCGCATAGCCACTAAGCTTTGTCACTACCCAACACATCTTCGGCTGAAGGAACCAAGCACTTCCACTCTGCGGGTCAGGCTGGTTGGTCATAGCTTCGACCATCTGCCAAGTTTGCTTCTTGCCAATGAGTAGGTCAATGTCCCTTGACGGGTCAATGAGCTTAACAATAGACTTCTTCAGAATGTCAAAGTCACTTGCAGCCCGCTCACTATAGAACACGTCAATGATACCGGTAAGGAAGTTATATGGTTCTACACTCTCAATCGCCTCAACCTCTGCGAAGTTAAAGTGTACAATAGTGTAGGCTTTACCTCCGGTAGAAGTCTCCTCAATAGCTATATAGTCTTCTAGAACTCCAGTGAAGTGTCTCAGTGGACTCCGTTCATCTGTACTCGGCTCAAGACTAAGCTTGATGTTTGTCATTTGTGGTATCTCCTAGTAAATTAGGTATGTGGAATCGTACAAAGTCTAAGTCTTGAGTGACTCTAAACTTTCTCCGGTCTAGGTCAATTGTAGCGTGTCGTACTACATCAAAAATGGCTTCAACTTGTTTCACACCCCCTTCGAGCTGCGTCATTTCAATCTTAATAATGCTGTCAGCCCAATTACTGAAAATACTTGAGCCTATCATATCGTCACTACCCCAGTTATCATCACCATCTGAGGCTTTACGAGTATGATTAATTAGCATCATTGACATATGAGGAAATTCAGCCAAAACAGCATCGAGACCATCTAACATCTTAGCCACAGATTGGGCATCAGATATGTTACCTGTCATTATCTTATAGAGTGGGTCTATAATAAGGACTTCCGGTTTATGAATCTCGAGATTTTCCATTAAGGTATGAAGACCCTTTTCTGAATCAAGCTTCAAGAAGAATTCTGTCCATAAGTGAAAGGGAGTTTTCTTCTCAAAATGTCTTTCTCCTCCTGTCATAACTAAGTACCGTTGTTGGAGAAGTGGTTCGGACATTTCAAGCTGTAAATACATACAGCTTGTACCCTCTTCAGGTAATTGAAACCCTAACCACGGCTTCCCTGTTACGAGACTTAAAGCAAATCTCATACAAACCATACTTTTGTAACCTTTGTACTTACCGTAGAGTAGTACTTTGTTACCCTCATACATGAGTCCATCACCGATAATAGCCTTTAATTTGGGCGGTTTCCATTTAAGGAATTCACCAAACTCACGTATCTTGGACATTACTCTCGGAAACCCCGCCTATATGCGGGTCTACTCTGAAAAGCTCTGTTCACTACCCAATCACAATCTTCCTTGTGACCAAAACCTGTAGGTTGGTCTAATAACTCATCCCAACCGGCATCGTCGTCAGTCTTTGGAGGTTGAGGATTACTGACATTTACCACTATTTTACGAAAACAGAATCCACAGGTGGTCTCTTTAGTTTTAGGCATTAATAAGTCCAGATGTGCTTTTGTGGATAGAAGCTTACGTAGCCATCAGCACATACAAACTTCATAAGTTTAAATTCTGTTTGAGAAACTCCACATCTGGAACAGATATCATGTTTAGTTTTCTTCGGCATTATCAATTCCCAACTTATGCCTCCAACGGGTAATGGTAGTTGGAGATACTGCATTATCAAGGTAAGTAGCAACATCATAGATACTACCGCGGTCAAGACTAATTAAGTCTTCAATGTCCTTACCGTACCGAGACTCAAGAAGCCGCATGACTGTAGTAAGGCCTTTGCGGTGGTCAGATAGCTTGCGCGGCTTAAGACCGCCTCCTTGACGCACAATTACACCGTGAGCTTTAAGGATATCACGCTGTATTCTAGTCCGAGTTCGTTTACGTTCAGTCACAAGCGGTGACATCTACTCCTGCCCACCGTAGGAATTTATCAGTAAGCGGTTCTCGAGATTTTAACTCATTGCTACCCCATGAATCAGGTATTGCTGGTGGAAGGTTATGAATAATACTTCTAAAAGTAGGAAGTTCTAGTTGTGTCTCAATTAGTTCATATGCAGTAGTCTCAACGTATACAGTTTCTGTGGGAGGTTTATTAGTTGATATATAGTTACGGAAAAAGGGTAATTTCACATCAATCCTTTTTTGGTGAGGGACAGTCTGCCTGAATCACATTCCCCCGAACGTAACTTGAGCGAGCTCAAAACTAAAACTAGTTTATAACAGACTGTCCCTCATGGTAGGAGCGGAGAGACTCGAACTCTCACTTTACAGATTTTAAATCTGTTGCCTCTGCCGTTGGGCTACACTCCCGTTTGGTGCACCTAGCTGGATTTGAACCAGCGCTCATCGGTTTATGAGACCAATGCTTTAGGCCGCTAAGCTATAGGTGCTTCTAAAAGTCCCAGTCTCCGGCGATGATTAACTGTAGAAAGTATCATAGCCGCTCCTTCGTGGTCACCATCAGTTACATACTGTGCTGCATAATCTAATAAAGACATTTAATACCTCTTTTTTAACAGTGTGGGGCAAGGGAGCAGCTGATAAACTGCCTAGTCTATTCCTGCTAATATTTAACTAGTACCCCACAAGTTATTTAAGCAACAGTTTCAGTTAGCAATTTATCAATATACTCTTGTCCGTAAAGGTGAGCTTGTATAGGTTCAAGTGCTAATCCCGTTACTAATTGATGTTGACAAGCTGGACATACCCAAAGGTCTCCGGCTTGAACACTAGTGTCAGTATACTTAATATATACTTCATTTTTCTCAATTACCATTCTTGTCTTACAAGGAAGACAGGTCTCATATCAGTCATGCTAACCTCTTTCTCTATCTATTTGCTCATCTCGTTGTCTGTCACCATCAGGTTCAATAGAAGGTAAGTCTGTTACATGCATTTCCTTAGCATAACAGGTTAACCAGCGTTTACCTTGATAACCTTGTTCAGAAGTTTCAGCTCCACATTCCCCTAAATTTTGTATAGGGTAAAGGCACAACTCATCACTGTCTTCCTCATAGTCAGGACCAGCTATTTGGTACTCATTACCAGTAACTCCCGGAGGATAATTACTCATGCTGGTTCGCTCCCATAGCCCGGTTCACCTTTAAGTGTGTTAAACATAGTCACACTCGGATTAGCATGACCGGGTGCGCTTACTCGGAGTGATTTCACCTCATGTTCCACATCGTTAATAGTGCAAGTATTCATCTCAAGCCACTCATTTGCAAAAGCACGAGAACTAAACGGTCCAAAGTGGTCAGTACCTTCTGATGATTTACAAATTACTAGATGCAATTAGATAATCCTTTCTATAATATCTTCATACTCACTACTACATTTATGACAAGAACCTCGGAGAATACCATCATTAGTGAATTCATCTTCACCTAGTTTTAATACTACTCTAGGCTCAACAAAGTCTCTGACTATTATTTGACTCATTGGTATTCCGTAAGCTACATCAGCGACATACTCAGCTTCACGCTTCATTATGTCACACTGACATAGTATAACAGGTTTGTTTTCAAGCTTAAGCATTCTTCTGCTCTTTTTGTAGAATACGAGCTAATTTAACATCTCGTCTTAACGCACGCTTCGTTACATATCAGTATCCAAGTTTACGGGAACCCACTCCTTGTTGACGAGCACTAGGCATGTTCAAGGTGTCCACAGTCAGGCCCACAGGCATCGAAGACTTTATCTTGACATTCCTGACACATACCGCTAATAGTGTATTCCTTTGTGCTCAATGCGTCACGGAATACTAGGTCAACGGCACTACACGTAACACACTCATTTGCACGAATAGTATTTGGCCTATCTTTACCTGTGATATGTGTAAGGAGTGATTCAATTTGTGGTGACTTCTTAGTTGGCTCAGCCATTAGTCTCTCCCATCTGCGGTATGAAAGTCCATAACTCTTTGTGAGCTATGGTGATACCATTTACTCTTTTGCTGCACACTCTGCATAATCTCATTCGTGAGTAAACCCTATCAGTACTATTCCCTTTAATCTATTAAGGCAATCACTAACAGTATGCCGATTACTTCTGATAAGCTTTAGTGTCTCAAGTGGAATATCTAACGCATCACCTAACATACAGCTAGGACAAGCCATTCTCCGGTTAAGCATTAAAAGTCGCCTTCAACGGTATAGCTACCATCAGGCCAGAAGATAAGTATAGGCCGTTGCTTTATACGAGCATAACGAATACAATGCCAAGTACCTGACCGCAGTACTTCATGCTGCAATTTTGGAAAGGCGATTAGCTTTTCAGTGTTAGAGATGATGGACTCATTCCGCACAAGTGGTGAGGATTCTCCTAAAATGAGAACACCATCTTCGTGTAGTAAGTCTACTCGAGTACGTTCATTTGTGCTCGGCCACACTATCCGTTTAGGTACGGATGCCGCAAGCTCATGTACCTCAACATCCACACCCTTGCAGCTTCCGTGGTGTAGTTGAGTAATTGACTTACCGTTGAGGAGTAGGAAAAGTCTGAAGTTGTCTCGCTGTTGTTTAGTCATACCGGAGCGAGTACCGGCGATGCCTATTTTCATTATTCAGGTCTTAAAGACGCGAGACGTGCCTGTTCATTTTTAGCATCCTGTTCATCGCAAGCTTTTAGGCTTCTACATACAGTAACTTTTTCACCTGTTTTTAATTGATGAAGTCGGAGCGCGTTTATTTTAGAGTGACACCAGTGACATTTCATGCAGACAAGCATTCAAAGAGGTGCCACACGAAAGGAGGTTTTTGCCAAGTGGCAATATACTTCATGTTGTCTGGAATAGGTTCACCAGTACCAAGTACTGTGAAAGATACTGGTACTTCAATTACAGTTGGGTCAGTATCAACCTTAGCCCAAATAAATGTCTCATCATTCTGTTGTTCTACGTGCAGAATCTCATAGCCAAAGGGAAGTCCTTGTACTCTTACTGGATATTTATAAATCGCTTCCATTATCGTGTCTCCTGTTGTGACAACCAGTTGTCATACTTGCCATAGGCACGTTGAAGAGCCTCTTGATGAGGAAAGCCACAACCCTCACACTCAAGAAGAAATCTTACTTGGTTCAGTATGTCTTCAACTAAACCATCATTACGCATTTGAGTATACACCTGTTGTGCTATCCGGTTCTCATTCACATCAGTGATATCATCACCTTGTAAGATGAGCTGGTCACGAGTCAGCGGCGGGCCAGTCACGAGCCTATGCCCATCCATTCAGGATTCATCTCGTCGTGATACCAGTTCTTGGGCATACCGCAAACTTCACCAGCAATAACAGCAAAGCAAGGAGGTCCATCAGTCGTATTGGGCATTTTGTCGGGCTCTTTCCTCGTTCATAGTAGCCAGCATCTCACCGGCCACTTGACGGACTTCATCCTCGTGCAGCGCCTCAGCTTCGGCGATGCCGAGTTCTTTGTAACAGGGGTCACAAACTATGACTCCACCATCCATCTCAATTTGATGATAGATAACACCGTGAATTTCAGGTGAGCCATCAGCTTCATGAAACAACTGTTCTCCACACTCATTACAGTGTACAAAGCCACTCATGAGAGCACGTAGGTACAGTTAAAGCACTTCATACCAGCAATCACTCGTTCATCCTCAGGCCGGTACTCTTCACATTCACCACAAGTGCGGGCAGCTTTAACCGTCCGAAGTGCCTCTTCAAGTGCGTATACTGCAACAGCATGAGGGGCAGTGGCTACCGTTTGGAGTAGTTCTTGAGTAGTGATAGCAACATCTACCATTTTACTCATAGTTGTGCCTCCTCAGCCTTGAGGTTAAATGCAGCCTGACCTACAGCATAGGCAAACCGGAGATAAGCATCACGACGCTCATCATATGTAGGGTCAGTGGGAGGATGAGGAGATGCTTGTGCTAGTTCTCGCACAGATTGAAAAGCTTTATTAGATAAAAGTTCAGATTGAGCTATTGCATCTCTGATTGTGATTGATTCAGCCATTTGTCAACCGTTCCCATCCACCTTTAGATTATACCACATACTCCAATCCCTGTCAACACATGCAACATTGTGCAAGACATCACATAACACAATGAGTATGCCGGGATGCCAGGTACTCAAGCCGACTTGACAGAGTACAGTTTAGCTCAAGTTAAGTCAGGATTAAAAGGCGAGGAAAAAGGGCCAGTTTCCTGACCCCAGTTCCTTTGTCTGACTACTCCTCGGGGTCAGCTTCCTTGGCAGTCAACTCGGCTCCGATTTCCTTTGCCAGCTTTTTCACTGCGGCATCAAAGCCAGCTCCGGCTGCTCGCCGCTCATACACTGCATCGAGTGCATCCTGCCCGAAGGCGTCAGCGTAGAACTTGTCGAGCAGTTCACGGGAAGTGTACGAC
>SDBV01000992.1_pt1 | contig 41724 bp, 39 predicted proteins | sample 2277081 | NCBI WGS metagenome assembly SDBV01 (sample SAMN10402039, study PRJNA504765) | marine sediment metagenome | isolation source: marine sediment core GS10_PC15, 223 cmbsf | place: Arctic Ocean: Southern Knipovich Ridge | collected 2010
TTCTGACAATACCTGGAATCCCAGGCGGTACCAGATGCTGTTGGCTATGGAGAATTCAACCTTTTCATCCAGGTTTAACAGTTGATCCATCAGGTCCTTGTAACTTTCATTGACCTCCTGTGCAGTAAGATCACCGAAATGCAGCACATCGTTAAATGCCTGGAGCGTTGTTCCGGCAGCTCCGTTATATGTCATCCCAAGGGCATAGGATACACTCAGGGGAGAGATCATGATGTTATCTTCTTCACTCAGGGTATACACCTCCCTGAACAGTTCGAAGCCAAAGGCTTTATCAGCCTCAATGATCTCTGCGACCTTCTTGTTAAGGGTTATTGTCGGGATTTCCCTCTGAATTGGTTCGGATTTCTCGCATGAAGGAAAGATGCATGCTGAAAGCAGAATGAACAGCCTATAAGGGATATGGTTTCTCATCATTCAATATTCGATGTTATTGTTGGTCAATAGAAGGATGCTGTTTTTTCCTATATAGTTGCGTCATCGTGTATCTACTCTGTTGTCGACACAGTACAATAATTAAAGGCATTCAATCTATTTCCTGACAGAGTGGAAAATCTTTTAAAACGGAATGGTTATTCAAAGCTTCTTTTTCAGTTTCAGTTAAGAACCGGTTTTGAGGTTTATGCGACCAACAGCAGAAGTATGTTGTCACACATGACTCAGTTGTGTTACAATATTGAGTATCACTTTGCTTTGGCTGAAACCACCGAAGATATAAATTGGGATTACATCGAGGATATTCATTTTGACCATCTGTATTCAAAGAATAAAAAGTATTTCAGATCCAGGGATATTTTAGATGGTTTGTGTTAGGAGGATGGTTTATTTAACGACCTGGGTGTTGAGACAAAATAAGTGTTTATTTTTGCTTATACGAATTTGCACAAGTATTATGAATATTAGCAATTCCATAGATCTTGATAAGATTGAAAAACTCAGTGGACTTCGAGACTTTTTGTAGTGATTGAAAATTATTCAATCTGCCCCATTGTGTTTAATGTTTTCGAAAACCTTAAAACTGAACTACACTACAAATAAAATGGCAAAAACAGTTATCCCAAAAGAAATTAAACAAGAGGTTATTAAGATCATAGATGATTTTAATAAGAAAACTTTTCATGACTATATGGAGGATTTAGCATACTTTGCAGAATTCAAAGGGAAATTTCTCCACCTGAAAAGAAAAGAATTCGGAAAGATATCTCCTGTTGCGAGACTAACATATTCAGGAGATATAAAAAAATGGGATTTTGCTATTTTTAAATGGAGCAGGGAACAATATGATCCTGACGAATGGTTTTTTCCAGGAGTGGAATTTGTTGACGGAACGATTGAAGGAGCAATGAAAGCCGGACTGGAAGCATATCCAGTTTGAACAAATATCAAGGGCGATGAATTGGAAGTACGAAAAAAATTTCTCAGATCCAGGTTCCTTCGGATTATAATTTCTGGGACCGGATGGGAAATATGGATGATGACATATTTTAATGACCTGGGTGTAGAGGCAAAATACCTGTATGATTATGGTGATGGCTGGGAGTATGCTTTCCTGGAGAAGTGATTTGGTTCATTTTTTTGGTACCTTTGAAATAGAAATATTTAAGAATGATCACGGACTCTCAACATACAATAATAATAAATGTGTTGGCTCCATTTCGTCCGACCCGAGTTGGTGTATTTGGATCATATGCAAGGAATGAACAAAAAAAGGAGAGTGATCTGGACCTACTTGTCAACTTCTCAAAGAGTATCAGCTTATTTGATCTCGTCGGACTTGAGCTCGAACTAACCGAAAAACTTGGAATTAAGGTTGATTTAGTAACTGAAAGAGCAGTGCATCCAAAACTTAAGAAATACATAAATCAGGATTTAAAAGTCATCCTGGAATGAGAAAAGATAATCTGCTTTATAAAAAAAAGGTGCAGCCCAATCCGGACTGCACCCCTAATAGAGTCAAAAAATAGAGGATCGATTACATTGGTGTAATCGTGATCTTAACAGCGTCAGTAACTGCGGGGTAGGTAAAACCATCGCTAACAGTTCTAACATTGCCGTTTTCATCCTCTCCTCCATTTAGTCGTGCAGGTTGATGAAGCCCTACACCCGGATACTCATTTATTTCCGTTCCTGCATCATAAAGCATCACACTGGAGGTGATATCACCACTGATGGCAGTCCCGCCTGAAAAGAGGTTGATACCCATGGCAGATGGGGAGAAGAAGAGGTCGTTGGTATGCACCAGCATGGTGGCAAAACTCAGATAATCTCCTGCTTCTGCTTTGAATGTAAACTCGTAACTGTTTCCGGGTAACAACGCCCCCGGGCCGGATGCACCGCTGGGTGTATTGAACACTCCGCTTAGAGTCACACCTGATTTTGCACCCAGTGAGGCGGACAGGGTGGAAGGATCGCCATTTTCAGCAAGGTTCTCCAGGCCTTCACCCAGGTCCATCTGGTTGTTAACGAAGATCGGGGTCACCCCTGATCCATGCAATGCCCACGCTCCGGGGGCCAGCGGGGAGTTGTAACCACTGTTCATTTCAGCATGGCTTCCAAGGCCGGATGGATCTCCATCTTCAGACAATCCTTCCAGCCCTGATCCGTAATCAGCCATTCCCACTTCGAAAAGGGGATAGTCTTCGGTATGGACTACAAATACGCCAGGAGCAATGGGAGTGGAGCTTCCGGACAGGTTTTTGATGGTCACTGTGAAATAGGTGGCACCGTCATTTTCAATGGTCACCATGATATTTTCCGACACAGCCGGGTATGTTAACCCGTCATCCACCATGCTGATCTCCTTCACCATTCCGTTTTCAGGAGTTCCGACACCGCCGCCGCCATTCAGTGGCTGATTGGGGCCGGTACCTGGTTCTTCGTTCACTTCAGTCCCTGCATCATATAACATGACCCGGGATGTGATATCGCCACTGATGGCCACGTTCTCCATAAACAGATCAATGCCTTCACCCGAAGGGGCATAGAAAAGATCATTGGAAGTGACGAACATGGTGGCAAAAGAGAGTTTTGTTCCGGGACCTGCATCAAATGAGAACCGGTAGGAATTACCCGGACCGGCACCACTCGGTTCAGTGGCCCCTAAAGGAGTATTAAATACCCCGCTTGAGAAGAAGTCTTTTTCTTCCATCACATTTTCGATGGATACTTTAAACATGGAGGTGGTTTTCATTTCCTCCTCTTTTTCACACCCGTAAAACATCAGGGATAGAATCATTGCACTTAGAATCAGTGTTGTTTTCATACGTAATTGATTTAATGAATTTCTGATTCAAAGGTCGCGCGATGGATTCACAGGGATATCACGAAAGTTTAACAATTGTGTAAACTTTTTAGAGGGCATACTCTAAAGTTTCTTCCGATGCAGATTATCTTGATGAAGCGCTTAACCGGAGGTCACAGGAGCTTAAGTCTGCCTATTTCCTTTTATGGCGCCGATTGAAATGTTTGTCGCCTTTTGTTTTGGGTTTTTTATAGGTCTTCATCTTCCTCAGATATGATCCTCCCTGGTTGGTTTTCTTGTTTTTCTCTTTCTTTTCGTGAAAGGCACCTCCCGGGCTACCTTTATCTAAAGCGCGTTTAAGTTTTATCTCCGGGTTTACCGGGCGTTCTTCCGGTGTTAATTCTTTTGAAATTTCTACTTCTAAAGGAAAATCAATTGTTGGGATTTTATAATCCATTAATGATTCTATGGACTCTTTGGCTGTTTTTTCTTTTTCCGTATAAAATAGTATTGATTTACCCTGCTGTTCAGCCCTGCCCGTCCGTCCAATACGGTGCATGTAATTTTCAGGGTAACTGGGTGTATCAAAATTGATCACATGAGAGATTTTGTCCAGATCTAATCCACGGGCCATGACATCGGTTGTTACCAATATTCTGTTTACTCCCTGATCAAATTGCTGGATTGAACGAATTCTATAATTCTGTGATTTGTTCGAGTGGATAATACAGGTTTCTGGTCCAAAGTTTTCTTCCAGGGATTCAAACAATCTATCTGCACTTTTTTTACCAGATAGAAACACCAGAACTTTAACATATTCATCCCTGTTGCTTAAGAGATGTTGCAGCAGGTTTACCTTGGTGTAAAAATTTGGGATCTGGTAACATTGTTGCGATATATTATCCAGGGGAGTCCCGCTTATTGCAATTGAAATTTTAACAGGAGCTGTAAAAAAGTCGTCGATGAGCGCATCAACCTCATCTGTCATGGTCGCTGAGAACATAACATTTTGTCTTCGTTCCGGGAGCAGGTCAAAAATATTTTTCAATTGAAAGCGAAATCCAAGGTCCAGCATTACGTCTACTTCGTCAATCACCAGTTTTTTTACTTCTTTCAGCCGCAATGCACCCTTCATGACTAAATCGTATAATCGTCCCGGTGTGGCAACCAGTATATCTGAACCCAGGGCTACAGCTTGCATCTGGGTATGAATATTTGTTCCTCCATACACACCCAGCACACGGGTATTTGTATATTTTGTAAGACTCTTTATTTGCTCTACTACCTGTAAAACCAATTCACGCGTTGGAACCAGTACAAGAACTCTTGGGGCCACCTGCTCTGAGAATTTAAAATCCTTCAACAGGGGAAGCAAATAGGCAAAAGTCTTACCTGTTCCGGTTTGTGCTATTCCCACTACATCTCTTCCTGAAAGAATAACAGAATATGCTTCTGATTGTATGGGTGTCGGACTATCAAAACCCAGATCGTCAATTGCCTGATTCAATTGCTTTGAGAGATTCAGCGTTTCAAAGGTTTTCATAACGCGAAACTACAAAAAAGCCCCAATCATGCAGAATATTACCCCATTAAAGTGAAGCAATAAACAGGATCAGGCAATATTTGCCACAGGCAGGGAAAACCGAAAGCTGGTACCCTTGCCAACCACGCTTTTCACATCGATGGTGGATTCATGGAGATCAATGATCCGTTTCACGATGGCCAGACCCAGCCCTGAAGAGCCACCCCGGTCATCCTTTTTGAAATAGCGTTCAAAGATGTGGGGTAAGTTGTCCTGGGAGATCCCGGAACCGGTGTCGGCAATGGTGATACTCACCTCGGCACTGGAAATCGATTTTATCTCGATATTGATGGTATCGCCATCCATACAGAAACGGATGGCGTTGTCGATGAGGTTCTGAAGCACGCGATCGATCAACAACACATCGGCATCCACCACAGGTATATCTTTCGATACAATGGTATTGATGCTGACCCCCTTCTTCTGGGAGAGGATCCTGTATTTGTTGGCCACATCATGCACCATTTCACCAATGGAAAAGGGTTCCCTGTGAAGACTAACCTGGTTGGCCTGCAGTTTTGAAAGCTCGAAAAGGTTGGTCACAAGTTCCTGAAGGTTATCGCAGTTCTTATAGATAACACCCAGGTATTTCTCCTGCTCATGCTGCTGAATGTTATCCTTTTTCAGGATCAGTGTCTCTGCATAACCCTGGATGGATGCAATGGGTGTACGCAGGTCATGCGAAATATTGCTGATCAGTTCTTTCCTCAGGTTCTCGAGACCCTTGAGCTCTTCAATGTTTTGCTCGATGGTGTCGGCCATTGAGTTGAATACGATCCCGATCTGGTCCAGGTCATCATCGCTGTGTACCTCTATCCTTGTTTTATGATCACCGTCCCTGAATTCCTGGATGCCCCGGATGATCCTGTTCAGTTTCTTTACGATGAACCAGAGTGCCAGCAATCCCACCAGTGCCGATCCGATCAGGATGGTAATGATGGAGCGGATGGAGAGGCCCATGATGTAACTTCCGCGAACCAGGTTGGCGGCTGAAGCATATTCCTGGCTGGCGAGCACAATGTATATGTAACCGGTGAGGCGGTCGTCCTGGATCAGCTCTGCAGCTGAGAAGATCTTCTTCTCGCCCGGATTCCGCGGATCATCACCATAGATGATCTTTTTATGGTCTTTATCCAGGAAACTGTGTACAGGCTCCAGGGTTACGTGTTCCAGTTTCACCACCTTTTCAGGTGCCACGTAACTTAATATTTTCCCCCGGGTATCCAGCAGGTACACCTCGATGCTGGGATTGATCACCATCATGGAGTGGACCAGGTCCTCGATACCGGCCTCGTTGATAACCCCGTCCACAAGAAAGGGCTTGATCATTACCGCTGTATTTGCAGCCAGGTCGCGGTTCAGGCTCTGGTTCACTTCCACAGCATATTTATTTGCAGCCTGGGTGGAGATATACAGGGTGATCGCTGCAAACAGCAGCAGGACCACAATAAACAGGGTGGATATCCTTCTGTATAGCCTGCTGAATGATCGATTGCCTTGCTTTGTCATAACTCCTCGTTTTTAAATTTATATCCCACGCCCCAGGTGGTCAGAATGAACTCTGGCTCGTTCATGTTCTTTTCAATTTTCGACCGAAGCCGGTTGATGTGGGAGTTTACCGTATGCTCGAATCCTTCAAAATCGACACCCCATACCTGGTTTAACAAATCGGACCTCGAATAGGTTTTCCCGGGATTTGATGCCATCAGCACCAGCATGTCGAATTCCTTGGGCGAGAGTTCCACCTGATTACCGTACGATTTAACGATCCGTTTTGAGATATCCACATAGAAATTCTCGCACTCAAGCACCCGGTCAGTTGAGTCTGTGTCCCGGCTCTCCCTTTTGCCCCTGCGCAGTACTGATTTCACGCGGGCCACCAGTTCCCGGATGCTGAAGGGTTTGGTCATATAGTCGTCGGCACCTATCTCAAGCCCGAGTACTTTATCGATCTCCTCCGATTTGGCTGTAAGCATGATAATGGGGGTATCCACCTTCTCAAGCCGCAGTTTCCTGCATATCTCAAAACCATCCATTCCCGGCAGTTTCAGATCAAGGATGATCAGGTCGTATACCTTCTCCATGGACTCTATCAGGCCCTCCCTGCCATCGTGGACCTGATGCGCCTCATGCCCGATGTCGTTCATGTGGATGGATATGAGCTCGGCAATGTCGCGGTCGTCCTCTATGATGAGTATCTTACTCATAATCATTTAATTTGGCGAAAATTACGAATTAAAGATCACAAAACATTCACAAAAGTGTGGAATGAGCGGGAGGATTCGGGATGGGCCAATTTTTCATTGATTTTCTGTCTAATATGTGGTCAATTAGACTACATCTTATTGAATTCCTTACTGAACGATATGAAAATTGGAAACCAGGTATCCCGGACAAATATCCTCGTTAAAAGGATAGTCCTGATAGAGATATGCTGTCCCAAAGATTTGAGCGATTCTTAAAAGCTATCTGGAATTCAATACTTCCCTTTTTCCGGTATCACGTATCTTACGCCCCCGGTTGGATCCTCCATATCCCCTGAGTACCGTGGAATGACGTGGATATGAACGTGGTCAATGGTTTGTCCTGCTTCATGTCCTACGTTAAAACCAACATTGAATCCTTGAGGATTGAATTTGTTTTCAAGGAAAACCTTGGCTTCGTGAACCATGTCCCATAAACTATCAACTTCATCAGGCTTAAGCTGAAAATAGTCACCTTCATGCCGTTTCGGTATTACAAGAATATGGCCTTTATTGACCGGATACTGATCATAGATTGAAAAACACAGCTCCGAGTCCAGAATAATCTCCCGGTCTGTTTCACAAAATGGGCAAACCTTGCTGTTCATATTCATTAGATATTGGTCCAGGGATCAAATCCTCTCTCCTGGATCATGTAGTTGCACATTGAGGATAGTTGGTTATAAGTATCATTTTTCCAGCTTTTTTCTTTGAAAGCTGTTTTTCCCAACAAAGAGACCTGAACCTCTGTTTCGAATTGCTCAGGGAAAACCTTCCATAGATCTTCCCAGTAATGAAGGATCCGGTCCTTAATGGCAGCATTATTGAGAATTGCCTGTGATGGCATTTTATCACTTTTCCTGATGTTTATTGCACCTTTTAAGGGAATCAGATTCCAGAGATCATTGTTTCTCAAGGCAATAAATGGGATCATATGATCGATATGCAGGTCTTTTTTAATTGGCTTTCCAGACCATGTACAATATAAAACTCCTTTTTCAAGAATATCTGAATAGAAGTTTTTAGCCTGAAGAATGTCCCGCTCATTGAATTCACTTTTAAGCAGAGTGATCATGTTGCTGGTTGAAATTCGGGGATCGTTGGTAAGATTTGATGTAAACTCTGCCCAGCGGAAAATCAGGGAATGGGTACCGGTGAGGAAACTTCCCACAACCTGCATTGTATGGTGCAGATCAACTGGAATTGAGAATGTCCCCATATAATCAATTATCCACTTGAGGTTCAAAATGTTAATATGGCGATATCTCTTGCTGTCCTGGTTGTATTTATAGAGTTGATTTCCGCGGCCAATTGCACTTCCAATATAATGCATAGGCTGATTTACAATGGTAAGTTTGCATTTTTTAAGAAGTGCTATGATGCATTTTATCCTGTCAGGGTCTTTAATCCCCTTCTTAAGATCATAGAAGAGCTGGTCTGAAGTTTGGGTTGTGGGATACATTGCAATTACCTTCTCGAATTCCGATCTGAATGCAATCGTTCTTTCCCTGGTATCGCCATGTTTTTGAGGTATGAAGGTATTGTTACTGAGAATTGGATAGTAGTACTCAATCCATTTCAGGATCAATAGACCCATAGGGTAACTGATCATTGTTTCTAAATCAATACTCTTATAATGATCCTGTTCCTGAATGATCTCTATGGTTCCACGGAGCAGTGCAAATTTATACGTGGCAAATTTGCTGTCGCGTTCAATAATCTTGGCAAGATCTTTTATAAGATTCGTGGGCATTGGGAGTCTGCAATGATTCTTAATAAAAGTATTAAAATCCGAGGAATTGATTAGTCATTTGGATGTTGATTTTTCCGACTATTACAAAATATCCTCTGCAATCTCTTTCTTGCTGGTTTTCCCATTTTGTAGAACAAGTGTCTTGCTCATAACTGGATGGTAGATATGCACCATTCGTAATTTTAGGGTTGTAAAATCTTTGAGATTCATTTTAGGAATAAAAAATTTGAAACGTTTTGGGCGGTTACTGGAAAAACCGAAAGCGTTGACCATCCTTCGCCAGAATGAGATATTTTAGGTAAACTTCAGAATACCATGGCATTTACCTGGTCAACCAGATTCGGTCCGATGTGGTCAGGCTATCCGTTTTTTCCAGCTGGAGCCGGAAGGACTGCGCAACAGTATTAAGGATAAAACTGCTTCTATGCATAATTTGTATACTTCCCAAAATGCTGAAGGGACTAAACATAGAAGCTAACCACCACCACCTTTTTCGGTTTCACTCAATACAACCTCATAATTCAATGAATTAAAATCTGCATTGTCTAACTGGTCAGCAGTTAAAATATAGAATTTTGCAGTTTTAGTCGGAAATTTAAAATTGTATAACCTGTACAACCTGTAATTCATTGATTTCTGTTCAAAATAAACTTTTTCATTTTCCGACATGTAGAATGGTTCATCTATTCCTCCTTTTGTGGTCTTAACCTCGATATGAATCTCCTCTCCATTTTCATCGTAGGATAAAATATCATATCCTTCCCCGTCAAGCTTTTTCTGAACCAGTTCAGCTTCTTTATGCAATTCCGACTTTTTCAACTTTTTACGCTCATATTTCATAACCAGTTTCTCCCCTTCATCCCCTAATACTTTTGAAGTTTTCTGCTTCTTACCCCAATCGGTTCTAGATCCTATGAAGGTCTTTCCCTTTTTAACATGTGATTTTGTTTTGGCAGGCGCATCACTTTCTATTAAACTATCTCTTTCAATACCTGGTGATTCTCCATCTGTTACCAGTTTTTCCAGCTCATCATATAAGGCTCCAAAGTCATAAATATAATCTTGGGCTTCAGTTATTAGTCTATCCCAATTATACTGCTTGAGCTTTTTACCTTTAATTATTTTTTTCTGATATTCAGACAATTTCAAATAATTATCAAATTCACTGATTTTCTCCGGCGTCAAAGCATCAGTACTTCCATCAGCATAATCATCCCGAAGGCAATTTAATTCGACATATAATTCCTTTTTAGAGTTAATGCCAATTATGAAAAAAACCTTCTTACTATCACCCTCCCTGTATATTCTAAGCCATAAATAATTTTTGATCTTGCGTCCCCATTGCCAACCTGTGTCCTTGTTTTTCAATTTAAAATTTTCAATAAGGGATCTTTCTGCCCAACAATTCAGTTTTCTTGTCAATGGTTTTAAGAGTTTACCGTTCACTACATCCTTAGGATTATCTTTACTATATGGAGTTCCGGCAAGACTTTTAAAGTGCTTTAATTCGGAGCGCGAGAAGAAACTTAACTGTTCTTTATAATATTCAATATCAAATCCCAGTGATTTAACATAATCCCTGTAGAGATCATTAGATGGGAATTTTAACTTGCTATCTTATTTACCAGTGGCTATTCGATATGCCTCTCTTATTAAATGCTTAAACGGATACTCTTTATTACCAGGTATTTTAACCCAGTAATTGTTGTGCAAATAGTTATTAGGGATACCATCTTGGTCTATAAAATCGGCAGACTGGAGGATATGTTCCTTTTTTATAGGTTTGAGTTTCATAGTCGAGAATTTCACTGTTATAAAAGATTAAATGTACGACATTGTATAAAATTGAATTGTTCCATTTGAAACCAAGTTCATAACAGAATTCTCAAACTTTAGTAAAAAGATTGTGCAAAACCACCTAACATTGTTAATACCCACTTTATTAACCCTTCACTATTGTCATTATCTTAGGGGTAACAAAGAATAGAATGCATATTACTGTATAAGCCAACCAGAAGACCATATGCCCCAACACATCGATGTACATAAGGTATTTGCTAAGTTCTTCGAACCGGATCCCATACAGGGTTTCGCCTATGCATTGTCGAAGAAACTTGCAGAGGGGCATACGTGCATCGAACCCGAAAGGTATCTTAAAAGCCTCCGGCAGAAGGATGGGGCAGAGGAGAATCCATTCTTTAACTGCTTAGATGATCTGAAAACTGACTCCCTTGCAAAGAGCAAATGGGTTACTTCGGATCCTAATCTGGTTCAGCCCTTTGTGCTCCATCAGACCAGGCTCTATATACAGCGCTATTTTCAATACGAAAGTGAAATAATTGATCAGATCTTTCGGTTTATTGAACACGAAAAATCCGTAGAGAGCAATAGAAAAGAGCAACTCTTGAAACAGAAGCAATTCATTGAAAAGCTGTTCTCAAACCACATAGCCGATACCAGCCTCTCTCGCGAGGAGCGGATCGACTGGCAGCGGATCGCCGCCGTGACCTCCATCCTCAAAAACTTCTCCATCATCACAGGTGGACCGGGTACCGGAAAGACAACCACCGTGGCAAAAATACTGGCACTGCTCTATTCAATGGATCCGGAACTGAAGGTTGCCCTGACTGCACCCACCGGCAAGGCAGCAGCGCGCATGAAGGAGTCACTTTTGACAGCCAGGGAGGAGATTCCGGATCTGTCACCGGAACTCAAGGAGAGCTTTGCAGAGATAAACGCATCCACCATACACCGTCTGCTGGGAAGCATTAAAAACTCCCACTATTTCAAATCTAATGCCGACAATCCGCTCAGTTACGATGTGGTAATTGTAGATGAGTCGAGCATGATTGGGGCCGGCCTGATGGCAAAATTGTTAACGGCCATCGAACCATCAGCCAGGGTGATGCTTTTAGGCGATAAGGACCAGCTCGCTTCGGTTGAGGCCGGAAGTATTTTTGGCGACATCTGCTTGACGCAACATGGCTGTATGAACGTGGTTGCGCCTGCACATGCCGATTTCGTAAACAAATTCATTAGCAAAAGCGAAAGCAAGCTCAGCAATCCGTTTATCAGCGGGTCTTCGCAGGGCAATCCCCTGCAGGGGCATATCACTGAACTTAAAAGAAGCTACCGTTTTAAAAGTACGGAAGGCATTGGGATGTTCAGCAAAGCTGTGATCAATGGTCAGTACACGGATAAACTTCTTGAGGAACCTCAAACAGACAAAGGAGAGTTTGTTAAGGTGTGTCGGGCTTATAATGCGCCTGAACTGACCGGCCTTATTGACCATTACCGCGACTACATCCTGGAGAAGGATAAAGCTATTGCTCTTCAAAAACTTAACATTGTGCGCATACTGTGTGCCGTTCGCTCGGGCAAATATGGCGTCGACCATTACAACCGGCTGATCGAGGACCGCCTGGAAGAGGAGAAGCTTATCAAGCCAAATGACATCTTCTATGAGCATCAGCCCATAATGATAACCAAAAACGATTACAGCTTCAGGCTTTTTAATGGTGATGTGGGAATTATCCGAAAGGATGAAGCGGGGACACTGAAGGCCTGGTTTGAGGATGGTGATGTAGCTGATGGCGTAAGAGGGATACACCCGGGATTGCTCACATCATACGACACTGTTTTTGCCATGACGATACATAAGAGCCAGGGATCTGAATTCAGTCATGTTGGAATTGTTCTGCCCGATGATGAGAATATTCCGTTGCTTACCCGCGAACTGGTCTATACAGGCATCACCCGGGCAAGGAAGAGTGCCGTGCTGTTCACTTCTGCAGAGGTTCTGAAAGGGTCCATCGGAAAACAGGTAGAGAGGGCTTCGGGCATTTCAGGGCGTTTACTTAACTCTGACCGGGAATAATATGGCTGTCCGCTGTTATATATCAAACCAGGTTGAGAAACTGAGTGCACAGTTTTGCGACAATATTGCGCAGAAGGCGGACCTTTTCAATCCGGAGACCATCGTCACTCAAACCAGGGGCATCGATGCATGGCTGTCGATGGAGGCAGCACGGATAAAGGGCATCTTTGCCAACTTCATATTCCTGAAGCCGGACGATCTCCTCAATCACATCATAAGGATTACCGGTCTCTCTGCCGGGAATTACTATGCAGCCGGAAATATGAAGTGGGAGCTTTACGTCATACTTAATTCAGAAGCATTTAAAGAGCACTTCGCTTTTGTGGCCGACTATTTCGGGGATGATGATCTGAAGCGCCTTCAGCTGGCCACCGAAGTAGCGGACCTGTTCGACCAGTATATGGTCTACCGGCCCGACTATATTCAGCTTTGGAACAGTGGCCTGCACCCCGAAAGTCCTGAAACCCTGTTTGGTGGTGAGTTTAAGAAACATGACGCATGGCAGCAGTGGCTATGGGATCAGCTCAGGAAGAAATTTGGTGAAGATTCCCTGGACAAGGTGCAGCTTATGGGACAGCTCCTGCAACAGATCAGGCGGCCGGAGATACAAAAAAGCATCCGCGAAGTGCATCCTCAGATCTCGATTTTCGGTATCTCCATCATCACCAGGTTTCATGCGGAGTTCTTCATTGAGCTGGGCAGAATCACCGAGCTGAATTTTTATTTACTGAATTTCTCCCCGGGTACAGGTTGGCATACCGAAGATTTTGAAGCAGAGGGAAACGAGCTGTTTGCCAATTGCAACGGATCGGGGAAATTAATATTCTCCTTTTTGCTCGAAAAGAATCAAGATATTGAGGTCATTGACCTTGGAGAGAAGCCGAAGCCTGACTGCCTGCTTCACGCCATGCAGTCCGATATTTTCGAAAACAGTAATGGGGGAATAGATGAATTTAAGCTTGAAGCAGGAGAAGATTGTTCGATCCGAATCGCCTCCTCCTTTACACCGGTCAGGGAGGTGGAAGCGCTTTACAATTACCTGCTCAATCTGTTTGAGAAACAGTCCGGACTGGAGCCACGTGATATCCTGGTGCAGCTTACCGATGTATCGCTGTATGCCCCTTACATCCAGGCTGTATTTGAAAACGGACCTGTTAAAATCCCGTACCAGGTAACCGATATGGCATACACCGATGGTGACACGATTACCAATGCCATGGAAACGCTATTCTCCCTTCCATTTACCGATTATGGCAGTGAAGCCGTACTGAAGCTTTTAAGTTCCCGTTTTGTCAAGCGCAAATTTGATATTGAAGAGACGGAGGAGATACGGGATTTAATTTCAGATGCAAATATCAGGTTCGGACAGAAGGGAAGAGAGGAGGACGATACCAATCTGGTAAGCTGGCAACACGGCCTCACCAAACTTATACTGGGCTTTACCATGAAGGGCGGTTTGCCTTATGAAGTGGATGATGAGGTTTTTTTCCTGACCGACAATGCAGAAGGCAGTAATGCCTTTTCTGTATTCAGACTGAAAGCCTTTATTGACACCATCGTTGGGATTCTTGACAAAACCAGGGGTGAACGCGAACTCTGCGAATGGAAAAGCTTCATTATCGATAATGTCCTGGAGCAGCTGTTCGACATAGATGAAGATGGCCATGAAGAGTATCACTATATTGTTCAGAAGATCTCTTCCATGGATTTCATGGGAATTGATCAGCAGGAGAAGATACCCTTTAACGTTTTTCAGCAAGCCGTGCTTCATGAATTGAAACTGGAGAGCCGTAACCATAACTACTATTCGGGACGACTGACTTTCAGCGGCATGATTCCTACGAGGAGTATGCCCTTTAAGGTTGTGGCTATTCTTGGTCTGAATAGCAACAGTTTTCCGCGCAGGCAATCTAATACCGGGTTTAACCTTATGGCTTTCAAGGAACGCCCCGGAGACAGGAATATCAGGGAAAACGATAAGTATCTCTTTCTGGAATCTCTTCATGCAGCAAGGGAACACCTCTATCTGAGCTATATAGGATCGAGTGTAAAGGAGGGATCGGAATTACCCCCATCGATACTCATTGAAGAGCTTCTGGAATATTTCAGGCTTGGAATTGATGACAAATTAATAGAGAAACATCTGGTCATAAAACATCCGATGCATGGCTTTAGCCAGAGGTATTTCGGGTCGGAACCGGAATTGTTTACTTACCTCGGAACCACTGAGCAAACCAGGGTTGATAAAGGGGGAGCAGATGGTGAAGTGGCAAAAGAGGATAATGCTGCAAATGAGGCGAAAACCTCCGGTGATGAGCTTGATTTCAGCAAAATATCCCTCGACCGCTTTACACGATTCTTTAAAGAACCTTTCAAAACATACTACAACAAGACCCTGAAGATCTATTATGCCGATGAAGATAAGCTGATCCCCGAAACTGAAGTTTTTGAGCTGGATTCGCTGGAGCAGTGGCAGATTAAGAGAGACCTGATCCATATGCAGGATGAAGAAGAGCAGGCGTACATCAGCCGAAACAAGAGCAGGGGAGGGCTACCCTTATCAAATATGGCTCAGGTGGAGCTTGCAGATCAGAAATCTGAAATAGAAGAACTGAAGGCAATTTTTAACGTAACAATCGGGGAGGACAGTACCGAAATCATTTCAGAAGAGATACAACTAAATGACACCCTGTTCTCGGCAAACATTCAGACAATATTTGGTCCCAGGCATGTACATATCAACACTTCAAAAATAAAAAGTCAGCCAAAGTACATCATTGAGGCCTGGATAGAACATCTCTTCTTAGCGGCAACGGGCAATAGAAAAACAACGTGCTATATTTCAAAGGATCTGATGTTTGACATCCCGGAAACCTTTATTGACAGGGCATCGGCGATAAAAATCCTGAAACAGCTCCTTGAAATTTTCATATGGGGACATGCAGTGATCATTCCTTTTTCACCCAATTCCGGGAAATATCTGACCGATAAAATGGAAAAGGCAGAGGAGGATTCGGATACGCTCATTAAAAAAGCACTTGACGTGCTGAAAGCGGAAGGTGAGACAGGCTATAATAAAAATTATTGCGATGAATATATTCAGAGAGAGATAGAACTTGGGTTTTTTGAAAACCCTGAAGAGACAGATACAACAACGCTGAGTACATTAAGTGAATTGCTGTTTGGCAAACTAAAAAAATCAGGATTGATATAAGATGGCAGATAGAACCTTTCATCCATTTAATGTTGAAACGATTGTGCTGGAGGGCACCAACCTGATCGAGGCCAGTGCAGGTACAGGAAAAACCTACTCCATCGCCATCCTTGTGCTGCGCATGCTTCTTGAGAAGGAGATTCAGCTTAAGGAGATCCTCATGGTTACCTTCACCAATGCTGCTGTGGCTGAACTTGAAGGAAGGGTTCGGAAGTTTATTCGCCTGGCCTGTTCATATGCCGGGGGAGACAACATTTCGGAGAAGCTGATCCGGAGTATCACAGATGAAAACATTAAAAAACTTGGGAAGGATCAGGTGGAGAAAAATCTGAAGGATGCCAGGCGCCAGCTGGATGAAACCTCAATCTTCACCATCCACAGTTTTTGTCAGCAAACCCTGGTTGAATATGCATTCGAGACCGGGCAGCAGTTCAGCAGTGAAGTGATCGAGGACCAGACACGGCTGATTGAAAAATGGGTAAATGAACTCTGGCGACAATCTGTTACAACCATTGACCCTGATATACTTGCTGTACTTAAAGGCAACAAGCTGAGCCGTCCCACAATGATTCAGTCCGTTAAGAAGGCCCTTTCAGGGAAAAGATTTATTTATGAGGATATGGATCTTGAGGAGGGCAGGAACGGTATCAGGGACGGACTTGAGGCTGTAAAGCAGTCAAAGGAAGCGTTCTGTAATCTTTTCGGAACTTCGCCTGAGAAGGAGCCTGAAAATGTAGGAAAAAATGCAAATGCAGTAAAGTCTTTTGGAGATCTGACGGATAATCCTGAAGGATTCAGAAAACAACTCATCGAAAAGAGTGGTGTCAACTACGTTTCCAAACTCTTCCCGGATCTGTTAAGCGCTGCTCTGGAAACAGGTGTTTTTGAAGAAGCGCTATCTGCAGCAGCCGGGGCGCATATCTATCTCCTCTATGGGAGGTCAATCAGTCAGGTGATCGAAGAACTTGAGCAGACCAAGCAAGAGCTGGCTCTCTTCTCGTATGAAGATTTAATTACCAAGCTGCATTTTGCACTGAACTCAACCTACAGAGAACAGCTGATTATCGCCCTGCAGAAAAAATACAGGGCGGGCTTTATCGATGAATTTCAGGATACCGACAGACTGCAGTACGAAATATTCAGCACCATCTTTGGTAAGGCCTCCATCACTTTTTACATTGGCGATCCGAAGCAGTCCATCTATGGGTTCAGGGGTGCCGATATTGACACCTATAAAGCAGCGGCAGATCAGGTGGAGAAGGATGGCAGCATCTTTACGATGAAGCAAAACTTTCGATCCACGGAGAAACTAATTGATGCTTACAACACTTTCTTTGGAAATGTAAAGGATCCTTTCAACGATACAGTCATTCAGTATGAAAAGGTCTCTGCCGCATTGAATCTGCCGGAATTATCGCTGAACGCACAAGCAAGCCCTCCCCTTTCAGTGGTTGCCTGCAGCAAGAATGATGAGATATATCAACAGGTTGCCTACAGGGTTCACCAGCTGCTCACTGCAAATTATTTTATAAAGGAAAGTGGAGAGGCCCGACGCGTTCGGCCATCTGATTTCGGCATATTGGTCCGGACAAAAAATACCGGGAATGCCATTAAAAAGGAGTTGTCCAGGTTGAGTATCCCTTCCATTACAATCGATGATACAAAAATACTGAAAACGGAGGAGGCAAAGATCATCGCCTACATTCTAAAGGCCATTATTGAACCCGACAGGGCAAACATCAACAGAGCCCTGCTGAATAAATTCACCTCAAAAACCAAGGTGCATTTGCTGAATCCGGATGATGAATCTGATCTGAACAACTTTAAAGCACTGCAAAAAATATGGAAGGAGAAGGGTGTATACAGTGCCATGAACAAACTGATGCAGCAGTACCGGATCAAGAGCAGTGTTTACGAAAACCAGCCGGATAATCCGCAGCGTTGCATCAGTAACATTCTGCAGATAAGTGAACTTCTGCATAAAAAGGAGATCCAGACAAAGCTGACCCCGAATGAACTGGTCAACTGGCTCCACTCTGCTGACTCAAACGACTCAGAGAATGATTCTTCATCACCAGAAGAGTTCATACAGAGGCTGGAAAGTGATGAGGATGCAGTGCAGATCGTAACCATACATAAAAGCAAGGGCCTTGCCTACAACATCGTGGTTGCCCCTGACCTCGATTTGAGATCGGAACCCAGATACGATCCCATCGAGTATAAAAACCGTAATACAGGAGAATATTGCTTTTCGTTTTATAAAACACCCGAGGAGGAGGCCTGGTACAGGGAAGAGACCGAGCAGGAGAACCGACGCCTGATCTATGTCGCTCTCACACGGGCTGTATACAAGTGCTTCATATTTCACAATACGGGAAAACCGGGAAGCATTGCACATTTTATCAATGAGGCTCGGAACAGTGGGTGTGCGGAGTTTTGCGAATTCATTAAAAAACCCGATAACAGGTACCAGGTAGCTGAAAATGCATCAGACACTACCCCTAAGCGTTTTAAAGGAAAAATAGACAGGAAGTGGCAGGTTGTGAGTTTCAGTCAACTGAATGAACGCCACCAATTCATGGGGGATCAGATTCAGAGCAGTCCCGACGGCTATGACAATTTTGTCTTCAACCATCTTCCGGGCGGCACCCTGGCCGGTAACTTTTTACACAGTCTTTTTGAGTTCTCTGATTTTCAACAGGCAGATTTTGAGGATGTCATAAAGCTGTCTGGTAAGCACTACCCTTCGGTATATAATGAGTCTGAACCCGAAATGTACCAGAAGCTGATTCATCATACCCTTAACTCGGAGATACCGGTCAGTGAGCCGTTCCGCCTTTCTGAAATTGCCAGCAAAGATAAGATCCCCGAACTGGAATTCTTCTTCAACCTGAAGGAGTTCAGTCCGGCCAAACTGGCTGATGTGATTAAGACCTTTGGCATAACCGACTTTGGTCATATCAAAGGAATGATGCATGGATTCATCGATCTCTTTTTCCGGCACAGGGATAAATATTACATCCTGGACTGGAAGTCAAACAAGCTGGGCAGCTCGGTTGAGGAGTACAACCATGAAAGGATGGAGGAGGCGATCCATGCCAACAACTACCACGTGCAGTACCTGATATACACCGTTGCCGCGAAGCGTTTCCTGGAAAAACAACTTACAGATTTCAACTATCAGACCCATTTCGGTGGTGTGATCTATGTCTTTTTACGGGGTTGCAGGGAAGGCGGTTCATCGGGCATCTACTATACCATGCCAGACGAGAATCTTATGAATCAAATAGAGGAGTTGATGGTATAATCAATTCCTTAATTTTTTTTACTTTGCTCCATACATTGAATATCCGTTGATCTTGGATTATGAGTCGATTAGTTCCCTCAGTCTCATATCAATCAGCAGTTTCTCTTTCTGGTACTCATCTTTTGTGATTATTTGGGAGTCTAACCTCAACTTTTTCAGTTTTGCCTCGAAGCTAATCGCAGACAAGTAATTTTCAAGATCCTTAAGTTTATCGAAATAATCAATAGCATTTTCTATAGCCTGCTGGGTTTTCTTCTCCTCTAGCAGTTTTCGGATCTTGTCACATTTTGCCTTGCCCAGGTCAATAACGAACCGGCTGACAAAATCGACGTGTACCCGGTTTTCCGTACGCGGATCCAATGCTTTTCTATAGCAAACGGGTCCTTTCCGGTTGACTTCAAGGAACTGTATCCTCAATGCCTCAGAGAGTAGCTCCATGCGTCGCTCAAAGACCTCTCCGGGTATCTCACTTTTCATCAAATCCCTTTGTACGCGTCCGTGCATGTGTCCCCAGTTGTGGCCGATCATTTTGTATTCAAGCTTATACCCTTCCAGGTTGATCTCCACATCTGACAGGAGAGCTTCATCCTTTTGTTTATGCTTAAGGTCGAGCTTTTCTTCCGAATTCCATTGAGTTTCAGGCATTTCATGGGCGTTCTTTTTTCCGGCGAGACCATCACAGAATCCATTGGTATATCCGTAAATAAACCTGGGTTGTAATTCTTTTTCCAGTAACATATGGGATGTTTTTTTTATTACTATTTTTCCAATTAAATATCTTAGATTCAGTCCATAATTATATAAAGAACTGAAAATTATCCTTTACTCTTATCCAATGATCTCCGCCCTTTTCCTCTGCTGCTGCAAGGTATTCTGATACCTGCTCTTCAAAATATCCGGGGTAGGGGAATCCGTCTGACACCGCTGACATCAGAATATCTCTCAATAGATCCTCTTGTGCATATTCATTTCCGGTCTTTGAATACATGCAAAACCACAATTGCAGCTCAATCTTTTCAAAACGGATTTTGTTAATTTCATGGAGAAAGTGAAATATTACAGTTTGAGTATACCTGTCATAAAGGGCAATCCACCATAATTTGTTAAGTGATTGACAATATTAAGTCATATTAACTACTGCAATATAAGTACTATTGACCACCTCACTCATTTTTTCGAAACTCAAGGTGTCAATGGTATCGGTTATTTGATGGTAGTTATGGCCGTTCCTTATAATTGCTGTATCGGTTATCATCACTGCCTGATACCCGAATTGCCAGTAATTTATGTGGTCTGATAACCTTGCAAAATGGTGATTAGGCGGGAAACTGATTACCCGGGTATCCATCTCTTCGTTTTCCCACATCAGCTCCTGCACTTTTTCATTAAAATCTCTGTACTCTTCAATGCCAACAACCACAATGAAATTGCCAATGTCTGGAAAATCCACTGCCAGTTCAGGTTCCGGGTTTGGCTGTGAGCCGGGGGCTTCAGAAAAGTATCCGATCATCTCGAAACAGATCATGCCGAGTACCTCTACATGGTTATCTTTTAGGGATTTTGCATGCACATAACTGCCCATTTCAGGTGTATCGAAGAAGGGAGGCTCTTCCAGGCAATAAGCCACAAAGTCGATTCTGTAGTCAAGTTCTGGTTTGTTTTCAGCAACAAGCCTTGCGACCTCCAGCAATCCGGCAATTCCGCTGGCATTGTCATCCGCTCCTGGTTGATCCCCTGCAACATCATAATGGGCTCCAACGATCAGTCTCTTTTTCTTTTGAGGGTTATAGGATGCAATGATGTTCCGGTATTGATTTCCTTCTGCGGTCCAGACCTGCTCTTCTCCCACCAGTCCGGTGTTTTCGAATTCGCTTTGAATGTATTTGGCTATGATTTCCAGTGATTTAAGATTTTGCCAGTTCCTGTATGGCCTGATTCCAGTCAAATAACTGACGTCACTATACAATTTGTTTTTGTTTGCTTTCATTTTATATAATCTCTATCCTGCTGTACCCCTGTCCATTTTTACTTACCTTGATCTGTGTTGTAATTCGCTCCTGCATGGCTTCCACGTGAGATATGACCCCAATACTCTTCCCCGATTCATATTGCAGTTTTTCCAGGGTATCGATTGTCTGGTCCAGGGTAAGCTTATCTAAAGAGCCGAATCCTTCATCGATAAACAAACTTTTTAACTCTACCTTCCTGGCGGCAAGATCTGAAAGTGCCAGTGCCAGTGCCAGGCTGATAAGGAATGTCTCCCCGCCTGAAAGTGACTTGACCGACCTTCTTACGTTACCCATATGTTGATCAATAACGCTCAAACTTTTATCCTCATCTTCTTTTGGAATGGCAAGGATATACCGGTCATCCAGCATGGACAATCGCTTATTTGCGAGAAGAATGAGCTGATAAAGTGTCAGAGTCTGGGCAAAAGTGCTGAACCTTTTGCCCTCAGCATCACCGATATATTTATTTAAAAGGTCCCACTTTTTGTTTTTCTTCTCCAATTTTTCAATGAGTGTATCAAGTTTCTCCACTTCAATTTTATTGGCATCATGCTGCCTCTTACCTGTTAGCCAATCATCCCTTTCTCCACCAATTTGCTGAAGCTTTTTATGATTTTCTGTCACCGATTCTTCCAGCTCTTCCAATGTGCTTCTGCTATCCTTTGTCTTCAATTCTTGCAAGGTATCACCAACCACTCTGACTTCCGTTCTGGTTTCATTAATTTGCTTATCGATTTCCCCTTTCTCCTTTGTCAGCTCCTCAGCCTTTTTCGCTGAAAGCAGATTGGCAAATACACCTGGCAGTTCTTCATAGCCAAGCCTTTTTATTAATGGCAGAATCACCTTCGTTAAACTATCGATTTTATCCTTTAACAGCACCTGTTCCTCAGCGGTCTCTCTCAACACTGTTTCAGCATTTGTAAGGTTGCTCTGACCTGCTCTCCAATCCCCCCGGATAGCATTAATCTTTGCTGTAAAATCTGTACCACTGTACAGGCTGTTTCTCTCTTTTCTCAATGCATTCAGGACGCCGTCAATTTCAGTGACCAGTTTCAGATGTTTTGAAATTTCAGCCAGTCTCTTCTGATTTAAAGCTAATTCCTGGTAATTTTCAATTGTAAGAATATGCGCTTCCAGCAACCTGTGTGCTTCAGACATATCCTGCTTCCGATAGATCTCAGGGAGGGTTTTCAGAAGCGAGTCTCTTTTTGTTGATTTTTCCTTAACCTGCTCAATAATTGTATTCTTTTGTGTCAGCAGCTCTTTTTCCCGGGTAATGGTTCCCTCCAACTGAGTTTGCATTGAAATCAAAGCAACATTTTCCTTATTGAACACTTTTTCCATCTCTCCATTTTTTTGTAGCAGTTCGTCCACTTCCATGCGCTCTTCTTTGAAATAGGGATGTTCTAAGGCTCCGCACAAAGGGCATGGTTTACCTTTCTCCAGATTCTTGCGATGTTCCTCAAGAGTGGCGCGCAAAGTCCGGTTCTCCATATCCGAGCGATTCAACTCAAACTGAAGTTTTAAACTTATAACTTCTTTACTTTTGAGATCTATTTTACCGGGCAGTTCCCCTGATAATTCTTTCACTGTGGAACCGGCCGTTTCGTTTTCTGACAGGTTTATCTGATACTGTTTGATGAGTTCCTGCTCCCTCCTGACCTCTGCGATTATTGATAAGGAAGCCCGGTATTCAACCAGTGACTGTCCTGGGTCATGTAGGATCTCCTTACCCAGCTCCTTTTCAATTTTTATTATTTGAGCCTGATTGTCAGATATTCTCAGATCCAGCGCCTGACTGAATTCCGGAATATTAGTTGAATCAAAAGAGAGTTTCAATTCGTTGGCCAACTGCATAATAGCCGTACTCTTTTCACTCAACTTTACAGTTTCCCCTGTGATCTCCTGATCAAGTTTCAGCACTTTTTTCTCCAACAGAGCGATTGCAGCCATGGGATCATCTTTCGTATCCCTGGTGAGAACTGTTACCTGTGATTTTAATTCGTCTATGTCACGCTTTAAACCGGTGATGCTCATTCTGGTTCTCTCCAGTTTAGCATTTGCTCCAGCCTCTTTTTCAGTTTCCTGTTTCCATAGGACCAATTTATCCTGAACCGGTACCAGGGCCCTGTGTTTCTCCAGTTGTTTGCCTTGATTTTGACTGAACGCATCAAGTTTCAGCTTCAGGTTCTCTTTTTCAACTGATAAGGATTGAATTTTTTCCTCTGCTTTTCCAATTTCCCTTTTCAACTGAACAGCGATTCTTAAATTCTCCTTCTCCTTATTCAGAGCTATAACATCTGCTTCAGCTTTTTCCAGTTGCTTCACAAGATTTTTATAATCCTCTTCATTCAATAACCTCTCTTCGTAATCTTGCTTTTTTTCTTTCCTGGTTTTCAATTCCGTTCCATGGATACTGTTCATCTCATAGGCCTTCATACCCAACTTCCTGTAGATCTCCCCACCTGTAATCTGCTCCAGAAGTTTTCCCCGTTCATTCTCATCTGATTTCAGGAAAGTGGCAAAATCGCCCTGGGCCAGCAAAATAGCTCTTACGAATTGATCGTAACTCAGTCCAATAAGCTCTTCATTTTTAGCCGGCACCTGCGTCCTGCCAACATTATCAAGTAAATTGCCTGTGGTTGCGTCGGCTATCTCCATCTGATAATCCCGAAATGCGCCTGTTCTTGCTTTGCTGATGGACCATTTCGAACGGTATGTTCCCGATGTGCACTCATACACTACCTCTGCAAAACCATCGCGCATATTCCGTGTAAGGATGACGCCATTTTTCTTAATTACGTTTGTTGAAATGGTTTTTATCCTTGGAATTCTGTTGTACAATGCCAGTGTAATGACATCCAGAATGGTGGTTTTCCCACTGCCTGTAACCCCGGTAATGGCAAAGAGACCCGATGTTGAAAGAGGATCCTTGCTGAAGTCAATCTCATGGGTGTCTTTGAGTGAATTGATATTGCAAAACCTGATTTTCAATATTTTCATTGCGTATTCTAATTTTCGTTTTGATAAACCAATTCACAGATCTCCTCAAACGCTTCTAAAAGCAGCGCTTCTGTCTCCTCTGGCAGTGACTCAGATGCTATCCTTTTTGAGAAAACATCTTTTGGAGAGAGATCTTCGATATTCTTGTCAACGGCATACAGTTCATGCGTTCCTTCTGTTCTGTTTTTAAATTGTATCCTGGTTTTTACCACCAGGGCATTCTCACTGTTAAATGCATCAATGGCCAGTTCTACCTCAGCCATTATTCCCGGATCCTCATTCTCTTCTATTACCTCCACTTCAATCAGTGAAGGAAAAACAGCAGAACCCTGTTCGAAGGCGTTTAATTTATCTTTCACCTGTTCAAGTGTACCGGAAAACTTTAATAACTTCCTGTTTGAAGGCACTTCAATGCTTTTCGAAGAGACTTCACCGTTATGTATGGTTAGAATATTGACCCGGTGCTTATACTCTTTCTCCCCGAAGGAGAGCGGATAGGGAGCTCCACAGTAACTAATGATACCTGCATCATCCATCTCCTGGGGTTTATGCAGATGCCCCAGTGCATAGTATTGAAAGTGCCCCGGCAACAAATTCGCTTCCAGACCGGCCTGGTTGCCAATTTGGATCTCTCGCTCACTTTCGGATTTTTTTGCATTTGCCAGGTACAGGTGCCCCATGGCTATTGCCGGTATACCAGGATACTCACTATTACAATGGCCGGCAATCCTGGTGTATGTATTGACGATCCCTTTCTTAACAGCCTCCACACGATCCTCGTAGGTCTCATCTTCAACCATTTTGCGCAAATCGCGGTCCCGGAGAAAAGGGATGGCAGCGACAACCACAGCAGGTGTTCCCTCTTTATCAGGAATTTCAATGATCACCTCTTTTAAGTCATCCGGTTGAGATCCAACAACAAATATATCCAATGCCTTCAGGATCTCTCTGGGAGCCTCCAGTACCGCAGGGGAGTCATGATTGCCACCGGTAATAATTACCCTGCAATTGAGCCTGGACATTTGCACCAGGAATTCATAGTAAAGTTTCCGTGCTTCGCTGGAGGGATTGGCCACGTCAAATATATCTCCGGAAACCAGAAGGGCTTCTATGGACTCTTTTTCAATCAGATTGACCATCCAGTGAAAAAATGCTGATTGGTCATCCATGAGGTCAACCTGGTGAAGCCGTTTACCTATGTGCAGGTCAGATGTGTGTAGTATTTTCATTTTCTAAGTTCTTATCTTTTATTCTTCCTCAGAATTCGGTTAAAGACCCATATTTAGAATATCGTTATACGTATCAAAATTTATAATTTTCATAAACAGGGTGGGGGAATACTCTCTTTTATTCAAAAGTCACACCCAGATCTGTCCACTCCTTTAAGCTATATCCAAAATGATGTGTTTCACTTATTGGTCCACAGGCCATCCCTTCAGAGTGGATCTCAAAGACCATCAATTTCTCTTCACACCCCTCCTTGAAGATGTCATCCAGAAATTCGAATGGATCTTCATCATATTTCTCATTCACAAATCTCTCTGCAATAAATGCACATTCCGGGGTAAAGTCTAAAGCAACATGTTCACAGTATCCCTCGCTGTCACCCGGAGTCCATGCAATTCCACAAACAGGACAAAAGTGATCAAATGAATCTTCAATTTGAGAGATATCGATGTAAATTGTAATAGGTTTATACATCATATTGGTTTTATGATTATTAAAGTTACGTTTTTCAACAATTAAGTTTAATCTGTTCTTTCAACAGTACTCTACGGGCGGTTCTCATAGTAAAGGCATCAGTTTGATAAAATCAGCCGAGCTGGATATCAGATATTATGGCATAGACTTTATCAAGGTCATAAAATGAACGGGTAAACTCCAGGTTCACGCCACCCTGGTTATCTTCGTCTTCAAAGCCAATCTCATAATCTTCCTCATTAAACTCAACATCCATATTGGTCATGGTGAATTCTTCAGATTGCATCACATGTCCATTTCCGTAAAGCCAGGCCAGGTAAGCAATATTCAGTTCATGTTCGCCAAGAATCGGGCATTCATAAATTGTATTGAAATGACTGAGCAGCAACTCTTTTTGATTCACAGTAAGGCTCTCAACGAAAGCCGCTTTGGTGATAGATGGAGTGAATACAGGAGGCTCTTCCTTTTTTTCATAGGTATGGTAGTCATCAACATTTTTGTCGTAGAAACTTTCATCATAGATTCTCCACATCCCCATGTATCCACTGGAAAAATCTTTCAGGTGTGATACTTCTATAGTGCGGCCCACTATATAGAAGTTTATCTGAAGCCGCAGATATTCCGGGTCCGGAATTAATTTCTCGACAATTATTTTTCCGATGCGACCACCTTCTTTATATGTGTACCGGTTACCTTCGGTAATGAGATTTCCTGTGGTCAAAATATTGGACCCATATTCGAAAACATATGTGTTGTTCTTCATAGTTATTTTTTTGACGTTTTGTTTGCGGTACAAATAAAATAAATCCCTCCGCAGCCTATTTGCGGACTGTTTTATTTCTTTTCAGTAATAGATCAGGCTACCTGATTCGTACCTGAAAAGAACATGCGCCCTTTCACCCAAAAACAGTTTCATACAACAAATCCAGATAATAATGTTGTTTGAGCTGTTCAAAATCCGGGATACCAAGTTTTACCCCGTAAGGCAGACCATTGTAATTTTGCAGGAATATGTCCACTACTTCAGGGTCGTACAGTAAAAAGCCGCACCTGGTGAGAAGGTGTTTTTCGCCCAGCAGCCAGGCAAGGTAGGTCAGCTTGTATTCCGTCTCCCCCAGATTTGTGGAGTCGCAATACTGTTTAAAATGTTGCAATACCTCTTTGAGTTGTTCCAGGGTGAGGGATTCGAGAAATCGCTCTTTGTTATAATCAGGATGTTTCCGGGATGTTATACCTATTTCTGAGCCACGAAAATACACTGGTTCGGGCAGGCCGTAATCATGAGCTTCATAGTCGAATAATCTGATGCTGTCCAGGTAAGGAGTATCTGTATATTGTTGACAGACCTCAATGGTACGCATCTCATTCATGAGAAAGAGTTTCAGGACCAATCGTTCCTTGCATTCAACGATTTTTTCCAGAATGACAGGGATTTTTTGAATACCTGGCTTGTATGTGTATTTGCATCCTTCTGTCAGAGAGAGTCCAGTGGAGCAAACTGAAGAAGCAATAATTACTACTGTACGTTTTTTCGTGGGGTCTTTCAATGATGATATAACAGGGCTGGTCCTAAAGATTCATAAATTCAATTCCTCCATGTCTCCATTCTCCATAAGAAAAAGCAAAGTACAGCTCTTCTGCGCTTAAGACACGGTGAATAAAGCTGTAAACCAGCAAAGGTTCATTGAAACCTTCGGTGAGAATTTCATCAACCAGTATATGTAAAGAGGAATTATCCAGCTTTTCTTTGTTGAGATACTCTGCCATGTAGAATACATCTTCATCCAGTCCGCCAAATACCAGGTGGGTGCATTTCGGCTCACGAGACCTGGTCTTGTATGCAGCACAGCAAATGGGACAGGGGAAGGTTAGTGAGAATTCTATAGCAGATGTATCAAGACTTAATCTGATGGGTCGGTAAGTAGGTTTCATTGTTTCAGGTTTTAATTTATCACAGGCATTTACAGTTTAATGAGGGTACAAATAAAACACACTCCTCCGCAGCCTATCTGCAGGCTTAACAATTATTATTTCTTCAGATTGAATTACATCACTATTTTTACACCATGGGTTTCTACAGCAAATACATACTTCCAGGTTTAGTACACTGGGCATGCAGGCAAGACGGTAGTATGCGGCAGCGCGAAAAGGTGATACCAATGGCAGAGGGAAAGGTCCTGGAGGTTGGCATCGATCGGGGTTCAATTTGCCCTTTTATGATGCATCAAAGGTTCAACATTTGACAGCCATCGATCCTTCGGGGGAATTGTGGAATAAGAACAGGACTGATCTGGAAAGCCTGGGATTCGGTTTTAAGTTTATCAAAACATATGCTGATAACATTCCGGTGGAGGACCATACTTATGATTCTGTGGTTGTTACCTATACACTCTGCACAATTGCCAATGTGGATATGGCTCTGATCGGAAATTAAAAGGGTGCTCAAACCCGGGGGTAAACTGATTTTTTCTGAACATGGGTTGGCACCGGATAGAGGATTACAAAAATGGCAGAACCGGATCAATCCTTATTGGAAACGAATAGGCGGAGGATGTAATCTGAACAGGGATATTCCTGGAATACTTGAAGCCAATGGATTTAAAATTGACAGCATGAGCTCCGGTTATCTTTCGGGATGGAGACCATCCAGTTATAATTACTGGGGATCAGCATCTTTAGTAATTAGCTCAGGTTGATACTTTATGCAGATTTATGCGTCAAATTGAAATACGATCTTCACAGTTCCGGTTCTTCCTGATTTCCAATCCGGATTGCCTTTCATTATTGTCGCATTCATGTTACAATCAACCTGTAATTCTATGATTGCCTGTCCGGAATCACTTTTTGATCTTTGTATACTTTTCTTGTCATAGGTAACTCCAAAATGATCCAGCCACGCTTCAGTAATTTTAATATTGCCTAAGTTTAAAGCAGTATAAGGATCAATTCCCTGGATAAAATTTGATTTTGGATTGTTCATTGGTAGAAGTTTAAATGTATACTTTAACAACAGGAGAAATTTTCTGGGGGCGTTCAGTTATGTTCAGAGTGCCATGGATCCATTGACGATAATGAATACTGTCTAAACTGAAAGTCTTAATTCCTTTCTTTTGCATGTCAAAATAGCGATACACCAGTTTTTTAAATCTGAATATCATGTGTGTTTGTTCATTTAGCAAACTATGCTTTCTTAGCAGATCAAGTTTTGTCAGTAGATAATGATCGTTAAAAAGATGATGGGTCCTTCCGTCTGCATCATATATGCTGGTATCAATTGGAAACTCATACATATCCAGTACAAAGACACCCTCTTTACGTAATCTAGGAAGAAGATTCTTTTGTCCGACTTGAAAATATTGTCTTAAACTGGTAAGAAAATTACCGGGGGTTCCTCCATATATATATTTAGCGCAGGATAAAGGAGCTTCTGCCAGGATCAATAACCTGATTGTGTTTTCTCCTGAAACCCAACGATTTACTTCGTCATTAAATAATCGTTCAATACATTTTATGTCTTGAGTAACACGCGAATTTAGTATCTTTTTTTGATGGGAATTATATGTCATGATCATAGTTATTTGTTGTGTCATATATGGTTTGAATGAAACAGAGTTATTTCTATTACTGGACTCTTTCAGATCTTGATGATGGCAATTGTACATAGTGGTTCAATCATTTCTACGAGAAATTTTAATTCAGGTTCACCGCACCGATTCCTAACTTGAATACAGGATTCAGATCTCCATGTAATCCATGATCCAGCTGCAGGATACAGATTGCATCCAATGCATCATAGAGCTTTTCATCTGTACTGGCTATTGCAATAATCTTACCCTCTTCCACTGTGACTTTTCCGCGAAGGATTATTGAGCCATTCTCCTTATCGGTTTGTGTATGTGCCGTTTGGTTTGTTGTTAGGTTATTGGTTAAGGTTTCTCAAATAGCTACTGTTCGATTATTTCACCAAACCAAATGGCGTATACATTAGCGGTAGTGGTTATCCTAAAGAATTTACGATCTCTGCAACCTTGTCTTTAAGTTCAGGAATATCGCCCTTGATAATATCCCATACTATATTGGAGTCTACTCCGAAATACTCATGAACAAATACATTTCGCATTCCAATTATTTGTTCCCATTCAATTGTCGAAAATTGTGATTTCACTTCGTCTGAAATGTGATTGGTTGCTTCTCCGATAATTTCCATTTGCTTAATGCATGCAAATTTCATCATGGAGTTCTTAAGGAAAGAATCAAAATCGATATCGACTAAATAAAATTCAATCTCTTGAATAGCATCGAGAATATGCTGTAACCTAATTCTGTCTCCCAGTTTACTGCGCATAAATCAATTGCTTTTCATTGTCGACAACAGGCTTAATGTATTTTGATATAGCATTTGATGAGACAAGATCAACCTTACTATTCAATATTCTTTCAAGGTCGATCTTCATTTGTATGAACTGCAATCCAATTCTTTGGGAATAATCGAGATCAACGAGTATATCAATATCACTCTGATTATCAGCTTCGCCACGAACATACGAACCAAACAAGTAGGCTTTCAGTACTGGACGAGTTCTGAAATACTCCTTAATAGTCCCTATTTGTTTGTTATCCAAGTTCATATAACAAAGATATGATTTTTGTTGACACTGATTCTGGGTTTTCTTACAATTACCGCTAACTCTGGTGATTGAGCCAATTTATGTGCGGTTCCAGTCAGCTTTCACCAGGATTAATTCTGTCATTTCGAAACGTTCTTCTTCATTCTTGTTATCTTCTTCCATCGCAGTCAATTTAAAGTTTAACGAATTGAACCCATTGAGGACCGTAGCAATCCAAGATTAATTGACCTGGTATTCCAGAAGCGTATTATAGGAAAGTTTGTGTTTGTCATAGCGGGCACTGAGCTTAAGCTTGCCTGGCCGGGGATTAATTACCGCCATATATTCAAAGCCTTCTTTTTTCAAATGCACCCATTCACCATTATTTATTATTGCAATATCAACCGGGCACCTGGATGTCAGCCTGACGGTAAATGGTTGGTGTGACCGGATCTCCTCCTGGTAGGGAAGGGACAGTGCCTGAATGGACCCATCATTGAGGTATGATTCCGGGAATGATTTCAGCGCTCCTTTACAGGCATTCAGCAAACAATGAGTTCCGTCAAAGCCCAGTTTAAAATATGAGGCACTGGCATAAGGCAACCTTTCATACTGCGATATGGAAAGTGGGATGCTTGTCAGTTGCCATTTTGGATTCTCAGGCAGATGGGTGAAAATGAATTCATCCGGTGGGGTATTGAACCAGTAATCATCGAATTTCTTAATGCTAACCAGTTTCCCGTTTACCGCAGTGCCATATCCCTGGGCCCAGGTTACATCAAACAGCCTCCACTGCCTGTCCAGATATACCAGGTTCCAGGCATGATTAGTATCATCAAATGATTGCCCTGACCTGTAGCTGATGCCTTTGGAATAACCGGTAACCAGTACAATATCCAGCCCGGCTTTCTCTCCCATAATCTTGAAGAGCTCGCTGAATCCCTGGCAAACAGCCATTCTGCTCCTGAAAACTCCCTCAGCTGACAGGTTCCCGTAGTGACCAGTATTGTACCCATGGTCATCATAGGATACATGATGTGCAATCCATCTGAAAACCAACCGGGTCCGCTCAAGCTTATTCTGCGCGGGTTGCACCAGGTATCTGACCAGCATATCCAGGTCCTTCTCATATGCTTCAGGCACAGAAGCCGCATACTGGTCCAGTTCCTGAAAACGGTCATAGCCTTGCCGGGGCTTTTTCCTGATGGTAATCTCTTCCGGGACTATATCTGAATCAGTCATATCTGTACCTGATTGATTCTGATTGGAATTGTCACCCTGGAAACTCTCAGAGTAATTATTCTGAGAGCCGGATGGCACATCGGTCCCTGTCCGGGGATTCACATCCAGGCTTGAGAGCTCCTGCTCTACACGCTCAAGAATATGAAGGGCTGTTTCCTTTACATTGACCTGTTTCTCGTTGAGGAATTTTACTGCCAGCCCGATGATAACTCCTAAAAAGACAAGTTTCAGAAATGTTTTCATGTATCTGCGGTTTTGATTACGATACAAAGAAAACTGATCCCTCCGCACTCTATTTGCGGACTGGATTTTTTTACTCCGCAGAAATATTGCGGAGTGACCAGGTATGTTTGCAAAATACTGTCAACCAGTAACATTTATTTTTAAGGAATACGACAATCCTGATTGGATTGTATGCAAATGCACATTTAGTGGTTTTGTAGGCAGTCCAAACTCATTTACGGTTTTGTATGTGGTATAATTCAGTCTTCGAATTGAAATACGATCTTCGCAGTTCCTGTTCTTCCGGGTTTCCAATCCGGTTTCCCTTTCATTATTGTCGCATTAATGTCGCCATAAACCTGCAATTCAATGATCGCTTTTCCGGAATCACTTTTTGATCTATGCACACTTTTCTTGTCGTAGGTAAGTCCATAATGATCCAGCCAATTTTCAGCGATTCGAATATTGCCAAGATTTAAAGTGGTATGAGGATCAATACCTCTGACAAAATTTGATTTTGGATTATTCATCGCTATTGTTTTAATGTAATGCAAATCTAATAACTCACTCCGTAGAATAACTGCGGTGTGGTCAAAGATGTTTGTATTGAAGTTACGGTAAATTGATCAACGATAGAACAAGAATTATCAGGGGAAAATAAAACACTCCTTAAGCAGATGATCAGGGCCTGTGAGAACGCCCTTGATATTATACCTATTGCAAGGAGGACCATTGAAGGAGATATTTTTGCAATGAGAAGGATCTTCGATTGGAATTTAAAGCACTTATAAGAAGTTTGATTCAAAGGCGTTGAATGATTACCTACATCCTTATTTTTTAGCATTTTGGAGTTCCGCAAATAGGCTGCGGAGTGAAAGGTTATCATTGCAGCATGAAATGTTTAATGGAGCAGGATTCAAAGCCAAACTCCCGGCTTATGCGGCACATCGAGCTGGTGTCGGGAGAACTGAAAGGTTGCGCCCTTGCAGTCGACAATCTGACAGGTGTAAAGAAGAGCCTGGATATACTGGATTCTCACCGGGAGCTTACATATTTGAAACTGCTTGGACGGCATGGATTGACTGCCCGGGTGACAGCTGAGCTTTCTCGAAATTTCGCCATGTCCGGGGGACAGATTGAAAATGTAACCAGGAAATACCTCATTAATAAGGTACTCTATGGGGATGACATATCATACGAAACTCTCTCATCCTATTGTAAGGAAGAACAGCTGGTAAAGCAGGTTCACAATACCGTTGGGTTTAAGCAAATTGATAAAAACAGGGCATCATGATAGACAGAATCATTAGTTTCATTACATACTTTCCTGGAAACCTTCATTTCTATATAGGTGAATATGAGTTTAGCGGACTATGTCTGCAACCCCGGACAGATTTCCCCTGGAGCAGTAAGAAAGAGCGGAATAAATTCCTGGAGGATATTGCTGAAAGTGAGAAAGTGGAGGAGATGGACCGGTTCCTTTACTGGTCGGGTGAATGGCAGCTTGAGGTCATTCATCAAAGATTCTCATGGGCGTTTATGCTGGGGGTTATGATGTGCTTCTGGCTAATCATTGGTCTTTTGGCATGGATTGGCGGAGCCGGACCGGTATCTCTTTTTTTTCTCATGGTCTCTTTTGGGTCACTCATCGGCCACTATTTCCTGAGGAGAAGTGCGGGTAAATGGTACTTCAGATGGCATTTTACTAAAATGATTGTCAATGCTGTGAAACAGGATCGGATAGAGAAGAATAATCACTCAATAAAGCAGTAGCATAGCATTTGATTCGCAGTAATCGAAGCTGCCAGGAAATGTGCTTAGTGAAGAGGTCATGTTTTAATGGTTAAAATCAATCCTTAATTTTCTTTAGACTTACAGCGTGATGCTACCCCGCAAATAGATTGCGGAGCGGTTGCGTATCATTGCATTATGAAATATTTAACGGACAAAGATTCAAATTCAAACTCCCGGATCATGCAGCACATTGAGACCCTTACCGGGGAGCTGGAGGGATGTGCTCTTTCAGTGGAGAAACTTTCAACGGTAAAAGATGACCTGGATAACCTTGCGGCCTATTTAGGGGTTACTGATATTCAGGCGATTCTCTTTGTTGCCATTCTCTCTCAGAACTTTAAAAAAAGGCATATAACCATAGAGCATCTCTCCAGGTTTCTGGGTTGTACAGGTATTAAGGTAATGAAACACCTGCCCGATTTTAAGGTCCTTCAAAAGAAGCGCTGGATCAGGGCAGATTCCGATTCACAGAGCAAGAGATCCATGCTAAACGATATTAGTTTCTATGTGATCAGGGAGGTTTTTGACCGCCTGATGAACGGGGATGGTGAATTGGAGGCGGCTGTTCAGAAGGACATATATATGTTATTGTCTGAGTTCATGGACCTGGCAGTGGATTACGATAAGGATCGGATCTCATATTACGAGATGATAGAAGACATGAAGGAGTTGTTAAAGGAGAACCACGAACTGCCATTTTTGAAACTGCTTGGACAGCAGGGCTTGAGTGAGGAGGAGGAGTTACTTTTTATGCTGGTGTGCCAGCGTACACTGACCGGTGATCCGGAAGTGGACCTTGATCAGGCAGTTCGAATAGTTACAGGCTCACCCCATGAGGGTATTCGGATCAAACGATCCATTGTCAGGGAGAAAAGCAAATTGATAACAAACAGGTTGTTGAAGTTGCAGGATGGAATGTTCCGGTCCGACAACGAGATAGTGCTACCCGATCAGGCAATTAACCAGTTTTTTACGGAAGATGCAGATCTGCTCATAAAGAAAAGCATTAATGCCAATAATATGGTGAAGGCAGATGCGATTCCTGATGTCAAGCTCTTTTTTAATGAGAGCGAAAGGCAGCCAATGGATCAGCTTCAAAAACTGATGTCAAAAAAAGGATACAACGGAGTTGTTAAGCGCCTTAAGGAACAGAACCTGAGGAGTGGGTTTACAGTACTTCTCCATGGCACTCCCGGAACGGGTAAAACCGAGGCTGTTTACCAGCTGGCCAGACGATCGGGCAGGGATGTGATGAAAGTGGATCTCAGCCAGACGAAGAGTATGTGGTTTGGTGAATCGGAAAAAAAGATCAAGGAGATTTTTAACCAGTACAGGGCACTGCTGAGCTACAGTCAGAAAACTCCGATCCTGCTTTTTAACGAGGCAGATGGCGTATTTGGAGCGAGAAGAGAACTGAAGGACTCAAGCACATCCCAGACCTTCAATACCATGCAGAATATACTACTGGAAGAGCTGGAACACTTCGAAGGGATCCTTATGGCTACTACAAATCTAACCAGCAATTTTGATCATGCATTTGAGCGGCGATTCCTTTATAAGATCGAGTTTTCAAGTCCTGAAGAATCCACCCGGAGTAAGATCTGGCGTTCGAAGATCCTGGGACTTTCTGTAAAGATTGCTGATGCTCTGTCGCAGAATTTTCATTTGTCGGGTGGACAGATCGAGAATGTGACCAGGAAATTCCACATCAATAAAATACTTTATGGTCATGACCTGTCATATGAAAGTCTCTCATCATATTGCCGGGAAGAACGGCTGACAAAGAAGGTTCATTACACCGTTGGATTTAAACAAACAAAATAAAAGGTGTTGAATTCTTAAGTGAAAACGGATAACAATATTCTCTATCTTGAAAAGAAAAATGCCCAACAGAAATGCTTTTATCCGGTACCGGGTGATCAACTCCTGCTTTAAGAATCGCGGTTCAGCCACATTGAAAGAATTGAAGGAGGCATGCGAAGATGCCCTTGATATTCACCCTTTGGGTCGTCGCACCATAGAAGGGGACATATATGACATGCGCTATAATGACCAGCTAAAGTTCAATGCACCTATCATATATGACAGGAGGGAAATGGCTTATCGGTACGAGGATGATGATTATTCTATCGATGGTGTTCCCCTGGATATTGAGGAGTTGCATGCCATTAAGTTTGCAGCCTCTATCTTAAAGCAATATCAACAGATCAGTTACCTGGAAGAGTTTCAGGGCGCAGTTCAGAAAATTGTGGATACGATAAATGTTCACAGGATGCAGGAGGATTATGAACTCAACTTCATAGATTTTGAAAAGGCTCCGCTTGTAAGAGGTGCCGAATACCTGGAGACCCTTATCGAGTGTATACGGGAGAAGAATGTGATCAGGATAACTTACCGGAAGTTTATATCTGATGAGCCCAATGAATATGTGCTGCATCCTCATCTGCTCAGGGAATATCGCAATCGTTGGTACCTGATAGCTTACCACGACAATGATCAGGAATTCAAAATCTTTGGATTTGAACGTATTCAGAGAATTGATAAACTTGAGGGTCGCATTTATTTAAAAAAGGCCATTGATTTTGAAAGCTTCTTCAGAAATTCGGTTGGGATCACAAAACTGGATGAAGAACCATTAAAGATCGTGGTTGCTTTTTCAGAGCAACAGGCCAGGTATCTTGCCACTCAACCCATACATGATTCACAGGCACTATTGGGAGAAGTGGATGGGCGATTGCATTTCCAGTTTACCATTGTTCCCACTTTTGAATTCACGGCCATGTTGTTAGGATGGGGGAGCGAGGTTGAGGTGATCAGTCCGAAGGCCTACAGAGAGAAAATAGCCTCTATGCTTAAAGCGATGGTAAGTCAGTACCAATAGATTGAGCCCCCTGTTCTTAAGTGAATTCATCAAAGAATCCGAAACACAATCTAAGTTTCGAGATAATTTTATCCTGGTTTTGAGGATCAAATTCATTCATTGCTTTAGCTAATTGCAGAGAGGCAACAAAAGGTATATAGTCACCGGGGTTAAATTCAAATTTCAGTTTTGGAATAAATTCCTCAATTTTTTTTAAAAGGTTAATCTTATCTTCCTGAGAGTCTGTAGCCATTAATTGACATGAAAATGATTCCACCATCCATTTTGTTCCTGGATTATTGGATAAACTATCCCGGATCGCGATATCCGGACTATCCATTTCTGGCCAGTATTCTTTCAAAATCTTACTGATTGCTTTTTTTAATTCCTCTATTGAATCAAATTTCAGTTCTCCGTCATCATTTTTAAATGTAATAGTTAGCCCTTTCAAATTGATCGTAATACCATCCAGACTCTCGATTACAGGTTCCTGCAGGCGATATATGCCATCAGCGAAGTTTATACATATCAGAGGTTCCTCATCCGAATAAAGGAAATGGCGATGAATTTTTTTTCTATCAATGATTAAAGAAGTCCCGTCTCCAATCCAAAATTTTACATTTAGATCTTTATGGACTGTTTCAAAGAATAACTTACGCTGGCTGAGGTCGAAATTTTTTGCGTGGTCGACAACAGCGATTTGTTTGTGATTTGGGTAAACGGCAGGATCATTATATCCACCAAGAATATCTTCCATCATCAAATCACTGAAATCATCTTCATCTTCACATTGTCTTAATTTGTCTAAATCCATGATCCTGATTTTTTTGTATGGTTTGCAACAAAGATAATACTGCACTCCGCTGACAAATTGCGGACCGATTGATTTTATTTGTACATTCAATAAAGATAAATCATGCTCTCTGAAAAACACTACGAAAAACACAACTATACCATTCTTGGAATAGGAGATCCTGGTGAATATGTCATTGAAAATGTTTCCGCATCTCTTGGAGCCGGAGCGCCCCTGTCTTTTTATAGATGCAAGAAATTTTCTGATTTCAGGATGAAAGATATTACTTATACCGAAATGACAAAAGCACTGTTCCTGGTATTACAGCCTGGTGATGGAGCCGGTGATACATTCATTCCTGAGATCGAATCTTTCCGGAAGAGAACGGGAATTCCTGTTTATACCATTGCCAACTATCCTTTTCTCTGGGAGGGACGTATCAGAATCGCCCTGGCGGATGATCTTTTGCAAGAGCTGCTCCGGATCAGCCATGCTACGTTCAGGATTGAAAGCCATCAATGGTTCCCTTTAAAGGAGCAGCTGGGTTTTCATAAGGTTGTTGAACTGGTTCATGATGTTGCAGCCCGGGTGTTATTGTCAATCATTAATCTTGAAGCACAGGATATGGACATAAAAGAGATGGAGAGCATTTCCATAGATGAGCATGTTGAGGCCATAAAACAACATGGGGCGTACTGGATTGTTAAGCGCTGCGATCCGGATATTTTAACCCGCCGTAAATAGATTGCGGAGTTTGATATTATCATTGTACGGTAAATGGATGAAAGGGACCTGGTGTCCTGGAAAATGAATTGAAACAATATGATGACTGAACTGAAGCCAGAATCCGCAACAATTAAAGCGATTAAATCTCTAGCTGAAAAGCTGGATTTGCCATATGATAAGTCCTTGCAAGACTGGTCATATAAGGTGGCTGACCCAGATCAGCTTAAGAAATATTACAGGCTCTATGACAGATTAATTGACGAAGATGAAAAAATTGTTCTTATGGAGGTGATGATCCAGGCGACTGATGACCAGATTGAATCCACTGGATTATCTGATGCATGGGCAAGTCTGGAACAACGATTAATATGGGACTTTCATATTCATGAGCATACGATTCACCATTGGATCAATGGGGATTTCAATAGCCTGGATAACTGCCGGGAGATAACTCCGGATATGAGAGCCCTGGAGAGTAATAACAAGATCCCTAAAAAGCGGATTCTTTTTGTTTGCACAGTAAACCTGATGAGGAGCGCCACTGCTTATAAAATATATTCTTATGATATGAGATTTGAAGTGAAGTCGGCGGGGACTCACTACAGTGCAGAAACAGTGCTTTCAAAGGAACTATTAGATTGGTCTGATACGGTTGTGGTTATGGAGGACCGTCATATGAATTTTATCCGAAGAACGTATCCTGAAATTTATAAGATTAAAAATATTGTATGTTTATATGTGCCTGATAATTATGATTATATGCAGGCGGAATTGATTACCTTACTGAGAGTTAATTTTGAGGATGTTTACAGAAGTGGACTGATATGAAATGAAAAAACTTTGATTATCAGAATTCTTCTGTTTCTCTTAACCAATAATCTGCATATTCAAGGAGCCCTGGATGATCAGGGAAATATTCTCTGACGGGGATTTCTAAAGCTACTTTCCCATCAATCACATGAATATGTTCATAACCACCTAATCCCAGGATAAAGTCAATTATTTCATCAGCGTACTTTTCAGGATGATCATCGAAGGATTGTAAATCATATCCGGGGATCTCTTGTTTATATTTCAATGCTTCTTGCAAAATAATCTGGCAACCCTGGATTCGAAGCAGTTTGATTTTGACTGCCAGGTTATTTAGTTTCATATCATGGTTTAATACATCAACGTATTTCTGCAGTGCAGGATCTGCAGTTGAAATAATTCCAAATGCTACTTCTCTATGTTGATCTTTTTTAATATCAAACTGGTTGATCATATCTCCGGATCGCTCATGCAATTCTTTCTTCCTTTCATTGAGAAGTTTTGCTATTGCTTCAAGCTGTTCTTTGATTTCTTTCATTTTCAAATTCAAAATAGCATATCCTTATATGAGTATTCTGGAGTATTGTGTTAACTACTCATGAAAGGCATACAGGTGTTTATCAGTTCTTTCAGGCCTCTGGAAGACCATCATATCGTCTGAAAGTTCATTCCGTTCAATCTTCCCATTGCCATTCTTGTCAACCTCCTTTATGAGATCGATGAAAGGTACAAATTTACCCTGCAAACTCTTTTCGCCCAGATTGGTCCAGGTATTTACGTAAAGTATGTCATCCTTAATCACCGGGGTTCCCACAGACGATGTGAGAGTGGATAACCACCATTCCGGAGTACCATTTTGGAGATTATAGGCGATGATCTCATTGGAATGGTGCAATATGATCAGGTCATTCCACAGAACTGGAGTGGCCCTGCTGAGAATGGATCCCCACCGGTGATCCTGCTCCCTGATTGTCCAGGCAGTATCGCCGGTTTCGCAATACATTGCAAGGATCCTGGGATCTTCGAAATACGGAATATCCAGGATTAGCAGGCTGTCAAGGACAACCGGTGAACTCGCTCCCCCCCACCTTATCCGTGAAACGGATTTATATTTATACTCCCAATCTCTGGCCCCGGTTAAACTGTAGGCAACCACCCCGAAACCGGGAAACATGGAGAATATCCTCTCACCATCACTTGCCACTGTGGGATTGGCATACCCATTTATTGGGTGCAGGTCATAAAAGTCCAGTGGAGGCACAGAATCCCGCCAGAGCACTTCCCAGTTTTCCCGGTTTAAAGCCACTGTGTATAACAGGCTATCAGCATCGTCGAAACAGGTAAGAAATATTTTATCGTTCACTATGCATGGAGAGGACCACCCCGCCATTAAATCCGTTTTCCAGAGGAGGTTTGTGTCGGCATTGAAATGGACGGGAGGATCCGCATTTTCTGGAGCGATCCCTGAAGCATTGGGTCCCCGGAACTGAAGCCAGTGGAGAGACTCGGACTGGAATTTATACCGCCCTTTTGATCCAATATCACAGGCACTCAGACTGAGGAGTAAAGCGATACAGATAGCAGACGATATTGTGAAGGGAAAGAAGCAGAAACTGAAATTGAAGCTAAGAGCGGGATGATTTCTTTTCATGATAGGTGATTTATGGTAATAAATGACCTTGTGAATAATAGAGAATGAGAAGTAACCTTCCTGATGGACAAATATTCAGTAAGTTACAAAATAAGGAATAGCAATTTTTTTTTGGTTGAATTTCTTTCTGAATGTTCAACTTATCCAGTGGTCCTGATTTTGGGGATTATTTTAAATATTAGTTCCCTTCCGGCAGATCAATAGGTTTTTCCCCTTATTTAAAAAGAAAAATGTCAACCAGGAATGCTTATAGCAGATCAGTACGGGGTGGTACATGGAAGAGATAATCGAACGACTTAATGGTATGATTGAGCATAATAAATAATGAAGATTCTTTCTGCAGACATGGATAACGTCATGTTTGATTTTCACCAATCTGTGCTTTTCAGATCCCAGATATTTTGGATTCGGGAATATATCGGCATTATTAATGCTGACCTTTTTTCAACTAACAGTTTATCATTTCGTTGGAAATACTGACAGATGCAGGCCATGACCCTCAGGAGGTTGTTGTAAATATATGGGCAAAATGGAATATTGTATTTTTTATTAGTTTCAAGGCAAACAATGCTGGATTTGATTTATCGAATATACTCGTATCCGTTATATGGGATTAGTAAAACAAGAACTCTTTTGATTATTTTACCAATATTTGGTACTTTTATAGGAAATATTTTAAAAATGAGTAGAAATACATCAATATCCTTAGGAAATTACTTTGATAGGTTTGTTCAAAGTCGCCTAACTACTGGAAGATTCAAAAATGCTAGTGAAGTGATTCGGGCGGGATTAAGACTATTGGAGGAGGAAGAAAATATGATTATTGCTTTGAAAGACGCCATTCAAGAAGGTGTAGAAAGTGGAATTGCCATTAATTTCAATTCAGAAGTACACCTAAAAGAATTAAAAGCAAAAAAGAAGATGAATGACTAAGTACAATTTAACCAACAAAGCTGTTGAGGATCTATCGGAGATTTGGAATTATACCTTTGATTACTGGTCTGAGCGTCAAGCCGACATTTACTATCGAATGCTACTAGAAAACTGCCGAGAAATTGCAAATAAACCTGA
>SDBV01000993.1_pt1 | contig 41719 bp, 60 predicted proteins | sample 2277081 | NCBI WGS metagenome assembly SDBV01 (sample SAMN10402039, study PRJNA504765) | marine sediment metagenome | isolation source: marine sediment core GS10_PC15, 223 cmbsf | place: Arctic Ocean: Southern Knipovich Ridge | collected 2010
CGCATCTCGAAATGACCAAACATCAAGTTATAAAGCGTCAACAAGCATATCAATTGGCCGTAGAATATTTAGAGAAATATCCAGATGATATTGATCTTAGAAGATTTGATTATTTTACACGGGCAGTTAAGCCGTCAGATTTACAGAAATGGCTTGATGAAGACGAAAGAAATAAAGATATACTTTTTGAGTGGATTCACGATAAAAAGTTTGATGTAGACGGATCACATGATATACAAAAGCTCAGTTTAATAATGAATAATAAAATCGCGTTAAAAGATTTTGCCTCAAAAACAGGTACTATTAGTACTGCTATGGATATAATATCAAAAAACGATATAACTCTTACTAACTATACCTTTAAAACTATAAAAAGGGCTATTCACGCTATAGAAAATATGCCTCGTAGTGAATTTAAAGGTTTGCCTACAAACGCCCCAAAGAAAAATATGTTATTTGATTTACACGATAGGCTCGAAAAAATATTTAAGGAATTAAAGTTAAAACAAAATTAAAACAGGCAAGCGTGCTAACTATGGAGTGACGGGAATATGAATCTCAAGAAATTTGGTAGCAAACTCAAGTTGAGCCGGATAAAGTTAGACCTAAACCAAGCTCAGCTTGCTAAGAAAGTAGGGACAAATCAAAAGTCAGTTTCAAGATATGAAACTGGTACCAGCTTACCCTCATTAAGGACCTTTCTTAAGATTGTTAAGATGTTTGACGAATCAACAGATTATTACTTAAACGATTTAAGGAGAAATTAAGAACCAGAGGAGGCCATTAAAAATGACAAAAGACTTAAGCATGACTTCAACTAAAGATATTGGGTTTGTTTTATCTGCTGTTGCCAATAGGTTAAATAGTGAAGAGCCGCTTAAACCTGAAGATATAGAAAAATTAAATCTAATGTTAAGGTTAGCTAAGCACTCAGTGCAGACTATAGCTATTATGCTTGCAGCTGCCAAAATGAGGGGATTAAAGGGAAAACAAATCTCTCAACTTGCTCATTTCAAAGCTGGTCAAAATGACTGATATAGATCTTTTATTAAAACGCATTAAACATCTTCAAGATGCTGTAAATTTTGAAGCCAAGGTACAAAAAGAGTGGGACAGAGGTGAAAAAAGAAGAGCAACAATTAAACTGAGCCGGAAAAATAGAGAGAAATGTCGAGCTCTTTTTGTGCGAATGGGCTTTAAGTCAAACACCGCAACGGAACTTATTAAGAATAATTCTATAGTAACTCTTCTTACTTCTTGCTTAACGCTTGAAGGAAGAATAAGAGAAACCAAGAAAAATAAAAAATAGCGTATTTTTTTTGCATAATTAGTTAAGAAATTATTAACAGGAGAGAAGATAATGTATCAACCAGATGATTTTTTAAAGGAAGAAGGTGAGAAATTTAGAGATGAACAAGCAAAGGAAAAAGAAGATGAAATAAAGGCTCATGATGTAGGGGAGGATTATGAGAAAAGATGTTTAATGTGCGGAGATGCCTTAATGATATATAATAATGAACTTATCATAGATGGTCATTGTCCATACTGTGCAGCCAAAGAAATAAAGGATTTAATAAAACAAAAACGAGGAGGGATACTTATGGAGAACCAAGATTTAGTGGCTAGGGAACCAATAGTATTGCCGCAGGTCACAACGGCTAAGGCACTAGAAGCGTTTAAAGCATACCAGGATCTCGCGAAAGAGATCTGCACGAACGAAGACATCCAGAGAATAGGGGATAAGGACTTTAAAAAGAAGTCGTTCTGGAGAAAATGCCAAAGGTTCTTTAACTTAAGCCTAGAGAAGATAGAGGAAAGAAGGGAGAAGATAGAGGACTATTTTGTGTACCACTTTATTTATAGGGCTACCGCGCCGAATGGCGCCTTTGTAGATGGTGCAGGCTCTTGCTCTTCAGATGAGAAGGGACTTGTTAAAACAGAGCATAATACTAGGGCTATAGCAGAAACTAGGGCTAAGAACAGGGCAATAGCTGATCTAGTGGCCTTTGGCGAAGTAACAGCGGAAGAGATAGTAGAGGGAACTGCACCTATAGCACAAGTAAAGCTTAATAACCGTATCATAACCGTATCACAGCGTAAAAGGCTATGGGCTATATGTAAAAGCCATGAGGTGCCGGACAAGACCATAAAAGAGTACATGTTTGATAAATTTGGATATAATGACTCAGCAGAGATAAAGATAGGAGATTACGAGAATATATGTACTTTTGCTGAAAAGTATAAGGACCAATCATATCAGAATAATTAAATATATTTTTTGCCTAATGAGTTAATAATTTATTAACTTTAAATGTCTTTAAAAAGTTATAGGAGAGAGGCCGCTATGCGAGAACAGCTCGTAAGAGATAAAAAATGGTTTAAATGTATGAATAGTTTATTAGTAGAGGCATTTTTGACATTAAGAAATCAAGAAGATATGGGGCATAAATGGATTCGCGTAGACTTTAGGCGAACCAGCGGCAAAAATCTTTTTATCTCTATAGACGGTAATATTGGATCAAAGGCCTTTCCTGAGCCGGAGATCGTAGATGAGGAAAAAAGTTAAGGCTTATCTTGTTTTCTGTACCTTCTCCAAGGAATCCCCGCTGCCATTCTTACAGCCCAATACATTAAGTGTCGCTTAATACGGCTTACATTCAACACCTGCATGGCTTCTAAGAAGATCTGATCCGTTCGTTTCCTAGAATAGGTACCCTTGATATAAAGATAGTCGTGGACAACAGCTGCCGGACCATATCTCCCTAAAGGTCCTCCAATCAGACTCCAGAAAATTTTAGGAATAGAAGCCCCATCAGTCAAAAAACCTTTATATATCTCAACCACTTCTTCGCTATCTTCTGATCCAATATGATATTCAAAATCCATCATCACCTTATACATCTTGTAGTCAGGCGGGATAGCCATTAATGGTGGGCTTATTGTAAAAGAACTCATCTCTTTCCTCCAAAATACTCTTTTGCCATACCTCGTCGTATAAGTTCCTTATTGATACAGAGGCCATCTATGTATACCTCAGCCAAATAACGCCCAAATTTGCCCTGCTTTGTTGAGATAATAACCACTTCTCGCCCCTCTACCATCTTTTTGACCCAATTTTTGGCTTCTAAGCCTTTTGCCTTTTCTTTTAGGTCCTTAGTGCGCGTTTCCGGAGTGTCTACCCCATTAAGGCGGATTCGTTCTTTTCGGAAAGTCTTGAAGCCTAAATCGAACGTTAGATCTAAAGTATCACCATCAATTACCCTATCTACAAACGCCTTGTAGCGAAAAGATGGTTTCACTAAAGTTCTAATCCCACAGAAATCATTAGAGAGTTTCTATCTGTTAAACTATGGGAGTCGTGAATATATTCTACCTTACCTCTTACATCTTGTTCGCCTATTAACGGAACATTCACATCCTTCCAAGTCTTTGCCACATATTCACTTATTAGAAGTGGTGCGCTTGGATTTTGTCCGACGAGAGTGTCTATCAAAGTTTCGCCAACTTCTTCCAGGTCTCTGGCCTCTAGTGGCGCGGTTAAGAAAAAACATAATGCTAAAACACTTAATACAAGAATTACCTTACCCATTTTTCTCCTCCTTTTTGTGATCAGTAATAGTCTGACCTATCATAAATAAACTGGTTATGAAGCCTATTAATTTTATATAAATATCCCCAGGGTATTTGAGAATAATAGAAGTTATGCTTACGCAAAGAATTGCAACAACACCGAATACAAATTTCTTGCCTTTTATTATCAATTGTCGCCCCCTCTCCAACTCAGCAATCTATCCATTTTATTATGTAGGCTATTCTGTGATGTTTTTACATCATTTATGGTGTCTTTAATATAAGCTATGTCAGTATGTTGCACAGCTATATCCTGCCTATTTTGGGCAATGTCCTCTATATTCTTCTCTACTTTTATTACAGTAGCTTCAGCGGTCTTAGCCGTAGCTTTAGTTATTACCGCCACACCCCCAGCAGAAAAGATTATTACTACTAATAAACTTACCAACACTGTTGGAATATGTAACCCCTTCATTTGCCCTCTCCTTACTTATTAAAAATCCCCAAGTTGAATATATCAGCCAATAAAGATTTACTCTCTATTGTCTCCTTTTTAATTTTTCCATCATCATAGTATTCCAAGCTTTTCTTTCCAAATCCAATCGCTCCTATCCTACCTATAAAAAAAACGCATCCCGATGTGGATAAACATAAAAGAAAAGCTATTATTATTCTCATTAATCCTCCGTCTTTACTTTATTACATTTTTCTGTATAAGCCTGTTTATAAAATCCATCTTCTGTTGACGATTTTTAAGATCTTTAAGTTCGTTGACAATTGTAGGGATAAGAAATCCCCTCCTGACTTCTGTTCTGATTATTTTTATTGTTTTGTCTACCTGAACTTCTCTATCAAAGCTATCCAGTGATTGATACTCTGGGCTGGCGATTAACTCATCCAATATAGATTTAGTTATTTGGCCTTCGATTCTTGTTATCATATTTCTCTCATCCGTTGATAAAGGGATCTCTTTATATTTTTTTGCTATTTTAGATGGAAATTTTTCTAATGATAAAAGTTCCTCTTCAGTTGCGTCGGGTTTTTGAGTTACTCTTCCTACAGGGCTAAATGCTCTCTCCCAAAGGTTCCCTTCCCTTGTAATAGTATTGCCCCAAACATCAAGTTTAGGCGGGATTGTTCTTGATAGTCCTGGTAACTGAGCTTTAATCGCTTCACCTATTCCGGTAGGTTCTCTTATAATAGGGTCGTCAATTCTTGCGATAGCAGCCAACCCTCTTGGGATTATCGTAGAAGTTACAGCATTTTGAATAAACCTTGGGCCAAATCTCTCAGGATTAGTAAGGGCTCCCATAAAATCATTTAACCCTCTAAGAAAAGGAGTCTCTGCCATCATTTTGGTTGTTTCAAATACAATCTTTGTTACTTTTTCTGATGTCGGTTCTTTCTTATTTTCTTTCCATGCTTCTACTGTGTTGGCTATTAATCCGAGCCTTGATGCTATTGGTTCTATGCCGCGATAACTTACCCACTTATCTCCTACCTTTACTGAATAAGGTTGTATACCTTGTCGTTGTAATGCTTTTCTCTTTTCTGGATTTTCTGATAGCTTTCCTGTGATAAATCCGTTAGCAGCACTTAAAACCATAATAGCGCTTGTTAATTGTCCAAATGCTAAGCGGCCAACTAAATCTGCTTTTTCTCCCGCAGCAAGCTTTCTAAATGCAGGCGTTAAAGGTTGATATAAAGCCAAAGGAGATCTATTAAATTCCCACTTAAATAAGTTTACAGGTGTCCTAAAAAAAGGCGTAACAAACCTACCTATTTGTGATTTAACTAATGCACGTTGAACTGATTTTCCTGCGGACCCAAGTGGCTGTCTAAAGGTTTCTTTTAGTGCTGCTCTTGCTGCCTCTGCACTCATCTCTAAAGAAGGTTTTTTTGCCAGATCCGCAGTTCTTCCAAATAAATCAGGAACTTTTTCTTTTATTGCTTGTCTCCATGCTTGAGTGTACAAAGAAGAATCTTGGCTCAGTGTAGAGAAAAATTCATCCATAGCATTCAGGGCTTTAAAAGGAAGTCTAACTATTTTACCAACCAAACCTGGAATCGCTTTACCGAATCTTAAAGTTTCCCTTGTTCTTGCTGCACTTGAATAAGAATCAGTCATTAGAGATTTTAATGCTCTTTGATAAGCAGGATTAAATCCTTTGACCATACCAAATAGATCTGCAAATCCTTCAGAAGCAAATCTTTCTCTCGGCTGTCTAGTTACGAAGCTTCTTATTGCATCTGCTCCTCCGGCCATTACTTTTTCTGGAGCTGAGGCTAATCTTCCTATAGTATTTCCTATTATGTTTTTTTCATGAGTTCTTATAGAGGTTAATAGCGAAGCGTTTCTAAATTCAAAAAACATATCCAACGCCCCTGGTTGAGTAGCATCTTTAAGAAACTTACTTAAAGATACTTTTGATTCAGGGACTACTTTTCTTAATCCATCTGCAAGTAGTCTTACCGCATCATCATCCTGTTGAAATAGAGGATCTCTTAATGATCCTAACAACCTACCTGCTTCACTATGTACGTCGTTTAATAGCTTAAGATCTCGGTAAACTATTTGCATATCCTCAATTTTTCCAGATTTTAATGCCTTGGTACCATTGTCAACCCATTTTAATGCAGCAGCTCTTCGCATTTCCGGATTAAATAATTCTCTCGGCTTTAAAGTATCAAAGTCTATCGTATCTTTTATTACTTCGGCAGTAGCCCTCTGTTGCTCAAATGTTCTTACAGGAGGTTGTTCTAAACCTGCTTCTTTTATAATAGGTCTTACTTTTTGAGGAAATTTGTCTACCCTTAAAGACCCTGTTTTTTCTGGAATCTTTACAAATTTCTTTGGCAATGTTTTCTTAAGAAGTTCTTTTGGCGTATCTACTGGAACCTTAACTTCGCTTGGCCTTAATGTAAATCCTTTACCTTCTACTGGAACCAACGCTCTTTCTACAGCGCCTTCTGTTCTCTTGAGCAAGTCCTTTGCAAAGTTGGGAAAACTTTTTTTAAGTATATTTCTCCCAACTTTAGAAGTAGCAAATTTCGTTAGAGCAGGCGAAGCTAATTGCCCAACGCCATGGGCTGCAAGAATACCTGCTATATAAGAAGAAGGTCTCAAAATATTCAAATCCGCTGCTATTTGTAATGGCGCCCCTACAGCAGTTGGTAAAGGGATCCTTTCAGCTACCCTTAATTGTTCTTGTGCTTTTTCTTCAAAAGCCAAAGATTGTCTAACAGGATCTAGTTCTACAGCACGCTCTACTCCTCTACTAACGGCTGGAGCTATCCTTTGAAAAAGATTAGGTTCTATTTCTTCAAGTTCAAACTTAGATTCTTCTTCAGGGGGTTCTAATACAAATTTAGATTTTTCTTTTACTGGCTCTAAAACAAAAGGCATTATTTAACCCTCTTTATCCTCTGCTTCTTTCCATTTTTTGTCACAAAAAATTCCCCGTTCTCCTCAAAAGCATCTGGAAATTCTTTTAATATATCAGGCGGAATCTTTGTTTGAGTCTTTTTAGATCCTCTTGGTGATTGACCACCTGGATTGGCAATTTCAATAAGTTTATCTGCTATTAAAAGCTTTATTTTATCACTTGCAGATTCCTTTGCCACAAAACCACCTATTACTTTTTCAGCATCGTCCAAGGCATCTACGCCAAGTCTTATAGCTTTATCTTGAATATCAGCCTTAATGCTACTGATTGTTCTAAAAGGATTTATAGCTTGTTGCTGTTCAGCAAACCCCGTTCTTAACCTTTCTTGGGCAACCTGTGGGGCTTCAGGAGGATTAAACCTCTGCAAAAATTCTGGGATCCCTCTTACCTCAGCTCCTCCGCCTACAAGATCTTGTAGGGCTTGCGTGTCGCCTTTTAATCCAGCAGTATCTAAGCTAGGAGGTAAGGTTATTTGTTTTCTAATGCTTTCAGGGATACTTCTTATATCTATTTTACCGGCACCTATATCTGCTTGAGTTTCCCTCAGTTCTTTTCTTTCCGCCCTTTCTTCAGTTGGCCTATCTGTTTTTTCTTTTAATCTTTGAGCTAATAATAACTGAAGAAAAGGATTAAATGTTTGAGAAAAAGCACTTGCAAATTCGTTTGGTCTTCTTTGAGCAACTGTTATAGCCATAATTTACCCCTTTAGTTATTTTATTTTCCACCGCCAAAAAGATTGCCACCAATCCCACTTCCTATCCCAGCACCTAAACCACCAAATAAACTACCTCCCAATTGAGCTAAGGGACCAGATTGCCCTGGTATTACTGCCTGTGTTCCAAGTAATTGAGCTACTGCACTTAATTGCGCGTTAGGATCAGGAACAGCGCTCTGAAATTGAAATGGTGATACATTTGCCTGTCCGGCTGCTGCTTGTGGAAACAATATATTAAGGAATGGTTGTGCCTGTTGTTGTGCTGCTGCCTGTGTAGAGAAAGCATTTTGTAGAGCTTGTTGACTTGACTGTGCTTGTTGACCGGCCACACCAAGGGCTGATTGTATGCCTTGTTGTTGTAGCCCTGGTCCTAATCCAGCTGCTCCAAAGAGTTGTTGTAAAGCGCTCTGTCTTGCCTGTTCCTGAAGTCCTTGCGTTTGTAATCCAAACTGTTGGGCTTGCTGTTGTTGTTGTTGCAATCTATTTACATCTTCAGCAGCAAAAGCCTGACCTAATTCTCCTACTGCCCTACCCTCTAACTGTTCTGCCCTACCTCCGAATAGTTGACCGCCAAGTTGTGCTCTACCCCTTGCCTGTTGTTGAACATTCTCTACTTGTCTTTGTCGTATTGCATCTATCGCTGCCTGTTGATCGGGGGATATCCCTGTAGGAGTAAGTCCTGCTTGGGCTTGTTGCGTGAGAGATTGCTGTAAAGGACTCTGTTGTAGCCCTGCTACGGCTTCTACGCCCCCTAGAGTGGCTAAGGCGTTAGGTTGTAGCTGTTGCCCTGCCTGTGCCCCTATCTGCTGCAATAGGGGGTTCTGGGGCTGTTGTAGCCCTGCTAAGGCTTGTTGTTGACCCCCTTGCTGTAACTGCTGTAATTGGGGACTAAAAGCCCCTAAAGCCTGTCCCGCACCTGCTTCTAGGACTTGTGACTGTTGGGGGAATAGTTGTTGTTGTAATTGTTGCAATTGAGGGAGTTGCTGAAGCTGAATATCAGTCTGCAACTGAGCAGCTTGCGGTCCAAACTGCTGTGCCAACCGATTGAACAGTTCTGCCTGTTGAGGGGCAAACTGCTGTTGTATATCAAATTCTTGTTGAGCTATTAGTGGGTCAAACTCTAATCTAGCTTTTTGTATATCAGCTGCTGTTTCTCCCGCACTTGGAGCTGGTGGTGCACTAATTACTTCTGTTGAACTTCCGCCCATGATAAACTCCTTTTGTTGATAATTTCTTAACTTATTTTACAAAAAAATATTTTTGTTTCTTTTTTAAAAATCCTCTATCTTATATTGCCTTTGTCTCTTATTATATTTTTCTCTCTTAAAATAAAATTCTTTTGCCCAAGGGACCTTCTCTTTTATCATTAGGGATAATCTTCTTAAATTTCCGTTTCCCCTGAATTGAGGTGCTATATATAAATCGTTTATCCAAACAAAAGCTCCGTGGTTATCATGCTTACCGTTTTGGTCAACTAGTTGCCATTCTATATATCCAAGGATTAGTCCATTTTCATCTTTAAAATTCTCTATCATTTAATTTATAAATATAACCTGACCATCTGTAATTTGAAAATCAGAAGCTAAGCATCTTATTATTACTACCCCATTTCCTCCGTCTCCACCGTCTCTTGGGGCAACATCTCCTCCTCCTCCACCTCCACCACCAAGATTATCTGTTCCTGGGTCTCCGTTTCCTACGGCATCTCCACCATCTCCTCCACCACCATCTCCTCCTGTTCCTCCTGTGCCTCCACCACCGCCTCCACCTGCGCCTCCACCTGCGTATGTTACAGATGAACCAGAAATACTTGAAGCTGAACCATCTCCGCCATCCCCACCTGTGTTTGTAACTGCTGCTTGTCCTACTTGACCTGCTCCACCACCACCACCACCACCATTATCTTGCACACCAAGCCCACCATCATTTCCACCAGTGGTTCCATTTCCTACTGCTCCATTTGTTGCTGCACCACCACCTGAACCACCATCACTACCTGCTCCAACAAATGCTGTTCCTCCACCACCACCACCTACTGATGTGATAGTATCAAAGATTGAATCAGAGCCATCACTACCTGGTCCAGAACTCACTCCACCAGCTCCACCAGCTCCAACAGTGATTGTATATGCTTGAGGAGTTACTCCAAATCCTGAAGCAGTCCTAAATGCTCCTGCGCCACCACCACCACCTCTTGCAAATCCACCCCCACCTCCCCCTGCGACAATGAGGTATTCTACATTGGCAGTCGCTATAGCAGTGAAGTCTGTCCCTGTTTGTGCTCTAAGAAATGTATGGATTTTAAAATCTCCATCATCAGTAATTGTTCCACCCGTATTACCATAGGCAGCAAAGGCTACTGAAGGAAACAGACAAAGTAGTACTAATACTAAAAATATCTTCTTCATTCTTCAATAAGTCCAGGGAAGTTAGTTTCTATGTTTGTAAGAACAGTAAGTATGGAGTTATTTAAACTAAGCATATCAGCTTCTAAACCATTTAAAGCTGTTTTATCAGCCGCTGTAAATTGGTTAGCGTGGGCATCAATATATGTTTTAATATCATTGTAAACCCTCGTCAAAGACTCTTTTGCATTACTTGATGTTTCATAAATTGTCTTTAAATGGTCTCCTACTTTTAATTCAGCCTCGGTTGAAGTAATTGCACCATAAGACAAACCTGCAACTAATAGCACCATAATTACTATAATTGCTTTTTTCATAATTCCTCCTTAGTTTTTAAGATAATCAACTTGTAGCGCTATCCAGCCAATATCTGTTGTTGGTAAATCCATCATTATTATATTGCCCGCCGAAACACTATAACTAACTTCTGTAGATGCTTCTGTAGATGTAGAAGTGGCTACTGTCCCTATATCAGCACTTGCTGTCGTGGGATCTGTCCAATCCTCAACTACCAATGTATAACTTGAAGAAGCTGAGGTTTTAAGCCATAACTTTGTAACTGTTATCCCGTTGGGGAACTCAGTTGCCTCTATGGGTTTTAATAACCAATTATCTATCTCGCTCTGAAGTGAATCAGGAAAGGCAAGAGTGGCAGAAAAGGAATCTTCAATAGTTGAACTTTTTATTTCTCCATTTACAATTAAATTATCTCTTACTGTTATGCCTCCGCCTGAAGAATACTCAAAATACTGTGAATCTACTACAACTCCTGTAACTGTGCCAGAAGCATCAATGGAAGCTACATTTGTTGTCCCAGAAAAAGTTGGAGGATCATCTACATTGACAGTTAAAGTATCTCCTGACATAGCCGTAGTTGCGTTTGTTCCACCCGCTATAGTTAAAGTCTGCGTAGGACTACTTGCTGTTGTGGAACCTGAATCCCCCGCAACTGTTTCCCATAAATTTTGGTCTGGTTGCCCAGTTCCTGTTATTTCTCCAGTTATATATAAACCATCTCTGAATATAGCCCCGCCCGTTGTAGCTGTAGCACCTGTAGACCCATCACCTGATTGGTAGGTATCTGATATAACAGTCTGAGTAGATGTAGTTGAATCAGCAGTAAGATTTTCTGCTTGTAGATCTCCAGAAGTCAGAGTTATGTTATTGGTTGCTATGGTCCAATTACTTGTTAAATCCTGAGTTCCGTCAGATACCAAAAGAGAAGAAGATGTATCCGGTAAAGTAAATGTTCTTGTAGTGCTATCTGAAATCCCTGATACTTGAAACATCATTCTTTTTGAAGAATCTGTACCATCAAAGACTTCAAAATCATCATCACTAAATGTTGCAGAAGCACCGACTGTCGCACCGCTACCGAGGTTAAATCCTGGGGGCACTCCTCGTAAATCTACAACTGAAGTCCCACCCATTAGATTAGTCCACGTTCCTGATGAAACGCTCCGAAATCTTAAAGGAAGCCGTGCTATTAAAAAACCAGTTGTTTCAAACTCTCCTGGAATAGTTGTTACTGCGGTATTATTTACATCGTTTATTGCTTGGTCATTATCGTTATAAACTCCTGTCGGAAGATTGACAAATAGCTTACAATCCCCTGTTGAGAAATTTATAGAACCCCATATTACGAGATTAAATCTATTATTATTTGATATAGTAGTTCCATCTGTGGTTTCAAAGGCTTCGTTAAGATCTGTAAGTTTTTGATAGTTAGTAAGTACCCCTGACCCCGAAGCATTAGCTACCCATATTCCATCTGTTGATATGTCATATGCAGGCCAGTCCTGACGGTGCAATTGAAATACCTTCCCTAATGCAGTGGTTAAAACTACATTATCAGATGAAGCTCCCTGAACCGTTATAGTTAAGGTTTGGGCTATACCTCCATCATTTATATATGAAGCGCCTAACCAACGAAGTTTCTCCCTTTGATAACTTAATGCGCCTCTATCAAACCCTGTTGATTCATCGTGTTTTAAAGTTTCACTAAATCTTTGGATTACTAAAGCACCATCAGCATCTACTTCGGTATCCGTAAGTATTCCTACTAGTGCTACCCAAGCAAATTCCGCTGAAGGTAAAGAAGTCGAAGCCTGTAAAGTCGCAACTCCACCAACTAAGCTTACAAAAATAAAGTTTCGGGAAATCGTAGTAGATGTTCCTTCTGTTAATTGAACCTGCGCTCTGCCACCTGCTCCTGCACCTGTAGTACAATCTAAATCAAACTCTGATTCATCAAAAATATATTCTACATCTCCGCCACCTATTTTTTCCATTTCAAAGAATACATTACCTGAGTCTGTGGTTAAGAATATATCTTGCCTGTCTTCCGCCATACCATCTATAATAAAACTCACGCCGTGATATAGAGTATCCCCTTTACTTATTATAAGCACTCCAGAAACAATATTTGAAGCTGTGATATTTACCACAGTTACATCACCCATCACATCTAAATCATCTCTCACTGTTACTGCTCCCCCTGAAGAGTTTTCTAAGAATTGCGTATCTACTACTAAAGCCGTTACTGTATCTGAAGCAGTAACATTGGTAAGTGAGATACTTGCGTCTAAATCAAAGTCAGCATTTGTCAGGGTTAAGTTGTCTCCTGCCGTATAAAGACCGTCTGCTGTAAGAGCCTGAGTAGAAATAGTTAAATCTATGGTTGTTGTATCTGTTACTGTTACAGCTTCGTGAAATGTTCCATCGTCGCCAGAAATTGTTCCATTTACTACGAGATTATCATTTACCGTTACGATTCCACCGGCAGTATCTATGGTTGCCGTATCTACCACAAGACCGGTTACAGTTCCAGAGGCGTTTAATGATGTGGCAGATGCTACACCTAAGGTTGGGGTTACTAAAGTCGGAGAGGTATTAAATACCATTAACGTATTGCCTGTTTCATCTCCTATTGCTGCTGCCACTTCTGCTGAGGTATCTATGTCTAGGGTAACACCTGTCTTTATACCTATTATTCCCCCGAAGCCACTTACATCAGCTTCTACGCCGCCTGATTCGTGCTTTAAGGTTCCGGTAGAAGAAGTAAAAGCATTAAGAGTTGTGGGGTCAGTAGATCCATCTCCTACTACTATTGCACCGTCAGTTGTTACATCTAGTGGTGTTATTGCTGCTGTTCCCGAACCCAAAAGAACAAATCCGTCTGCTAATGTCCCTACTCCAGTTCCACCATCTTCTACAGCAAGGTCAGTTATACCTACTACTGAGCCACCTGTTATTGCTACGCTCGCAGGGTTATATTGTTTGAAGATTGCGCCGTCTACTATATCATCTTGAGAGATTTGGTCTGTTCCTGTCCCTAAATCTAAAGCAGAAGCACCTATTGAATCATCAGCATATGTATCTACGCCCGCCTGTAAGTAATCAAAAATAACATCTTCATTGGCTGTGACATCGGCAGCTTCTATAATTTCACCAGTCGTATATGTATTTTGTCTACTAGGTGCTGCCCCCATTAAGAAAGGTATTAGTAATAATAGTAGATATTTTTTCATAGGTTATCCTTTACCGAACAAACATTGTATAGGTTTTAGTATCATTATTAACATTGACACTTGTTCCAATTTGAACATTTGTTCCATCTACTGATTGAATTTCATTTTGAGCCATTGTCCCGTTTGTAAGTAATCTTGCATAAGTCGCTGCCATACCAGTTACCCATAAAATTGGGGCAATTGTATCAATAGTAGTCCCTGTAATAAGAACTTTAATAGGGGTTCTTCCTAATCCGTGAGCTATATTTCTATCATCGGTTCCATTTCCCGTATAAGCAATTATCTTGCCACCAAATGCAAGACCAGTTGTGGTTTGATTTGTCCCACCGTTTGCTACTGGAAGCGTCCCTGATACCTCTGAGGTTAAATCTACAGAAGTTCCTAGAGTAGCAGATAGAGTTAATGCCTTGCCCTCACCAGAACTTGCACCAGTAATCCCAGTTCCATTAGTTATTGTAGCTACATAGTTGCCAGTAGTATTGGTTGTTAATGCTATTAAATCTGTAAGATTAGCTTGGCCTGTTCCTCCCTGCGCCACAGAAAGCGGGGTAGAAAGAGCAGAAAGAGAGGTTATATCAGAATTAGCACCTAAAGCAGCGCCGCCTAAGTTGGTTAAGGCTGCACCAGCAGAAGAAGCACCTGTTCCACCATAAGATATGCCTACGTCAGTTGCCTGCCAAGTTCCCGTTATTATTGTCCCTACAGTCGCTATAGATGAATTACCTGTTGTAGCACTCTTTCCATCTAATTGAGTTTGTATTGCTGAAGATACTCCATCTAAATATCCAATTTCAGTAGTAGTTAAAGTTGCAGGTACACCGTCTAATAGATTTATTTCAGCCGTAGATGCTGTGATTCCAGATACAATATTAATCTCGCTTGCTGTCGCAGTAACTGTAGAACCATCTAATTGAAATATCCCAGTAAGATCGGTTATTCCAGAAAAGGTCATATCTCCAGAAGAGGTGATAGAAATATTATCTGCCAGATATGAACCTATTATTGAAGCTGGTTTATATGTGTCTACACCTGCTTGAAGATAAAGGTATATATTGTCTTCATTTTGTGTTACTTCATCGGGATCAATGGTTGTTCCGCTGACATAAGTAAAGGAACGAGAAGGTGCTGCCCCCATTAGAAAGGGTATTAATAACAATAGAACTATTAGTCGCTTGTCCATATTCGCCAGTCTCCGTTTAGATAAATATAAATTCTATAAGTTCCACCACTTGAAAAAGTTACCATGTCTCCTTCATTAGCTACCCAATCAGGAGCTTGAGATAAAACATCGTTATTATACTTCCCATTAACCAAAGTCTGTAACTTAGTAAGATAGTTATTTAGCTGGGTTAACTGATTAGTGTCCGCCAGGTTCGTAAACTCAGGGGGAGATTCTATGCGTAAAGCATAAGCATTAGTTGTAAATAATATAGTTATTATGATAATTATAGTTTTCATTAGAATTTCTTCCTAGGCCAATACAATAAATTCCAGCCATAAATATTAAAAGTTTCGTCTATATCATTTTCTCTGAATTTTATATTTATAAACCTTGCGTCACCTTTTAGTTTTACTCTTGAGAATATAGCGCTAAACCCACCCCATATGGAAGTTCCCCATATCGCTGTTCCCCAAGTTCCTCCTCCGCCTGATTCAGATACAGTTTGGGTTTCTACTGTTCCACCAAAGTCGTGTTTGTAGGACACATCAAGATCTATATCTCCTTGTTCCGCCTCCCACATAAATATCTCAGCAAAACTCTTTACTCTTGAAGAATCTCCCAAATCATAATCTTTTGTCTGGTAAAAGGCGTCTATTGCACCTATTGAAAAGGAAGTATCCGTTGAAGGGGTTGTGCCATAAGCAGAATCTATAATTATTCCAGTAGCAGTATTTGATACTATTGTCTTCTCTATATCAGCCTGCGATGAACCTGTTCCTCCTGTCAGAGTTATTACTGCTCCTATCAAACCACTTACAGTATAATTGGCAGAAGCATCATATAAGACTTGTAAACAAGAAGCAGTCGTGGTCGTATATGTATTTACCGCATTTACTGTTCCTGTTTCTCCGCCTACATCTGAATCATTGGCAGTATTATCTAGGCGAAGAACCATACCAAAATAGTTTCCTCCATAGGAGAGTTCTGTATCACTTACTAAAACTCTTGCCACATAATTTATATCTATCTGAGAAAACTTACTCCACTCACCTATTTGATAATTAAATACCAATACTTCATTATTTGTTGTATCAGTTGCTCCTGTTGTCGCATATAAACGATATTCTTCACGGGTATCTTCTGAAACCACAAATTGTAATCTTGAGGCACTCCAATCATCTAAAGTTGGTTCTATGATCTCTGATATTTTAACTGCGGTTACTCCATTAAAGAAATAAACTTCCTTATTCTTTGTAAGAAACACTATCCCTCGTTGAGAATTTTTAAGGATAATATTCTGAACTGAGTTCTTCGCTATACAACCTATCTTGTCTAAGACTTTGGTGAATTTGAATTGCTCGTCACCTCCGACAAAAGACATCTTCCAAACTGAGTCAGTAAGAAAAATAAATAGGTCATCATAGAGTTCTGTTAAGGCATTTATCTCTTGTCCGCCAAGCTCCGCTATATCGTTTCGATTTTCTTCTGTCCAAGTTTCTATAAAACCTATATTAGACCATCTAATCCTTGTGGGTTTCTCTACGCCGTTTTCTTTAGTATTTGCTAGTATTAAATGATTTTGAAACCACGCCAAGCACTTTGCTTTTGTTGGGGCGTCCATGCTTAGGTCCGTTAAGTCTAAGACTGAAGCCGTTGGGGTAGAATTTATCTTAAAGACTGAAGCGTCATCGTCACTTGCTATTACGCTATCAAGGGCAGTAACAAATACAAACTGGTTATTTTTACCTCCTGTTATCTGGAATCCAGTTGTATCTATTCTTGTCCAAGCAGTAGCACTCCTATAATATAACCTTGAGGAAGCAGTAGCGAATATCCTCTCTGTTCCTCCACTAAATTTATTATAATAAATACCTGTTACTGGAGGAAAATCCTCATCGGGTATATCTAAAATATCTTCTGTTGTTGCTGACGGAGTTCCTACAAAAGAGTATCCATTTCTCTTTTGTAATGCTCCTGTTACCGTGAATTGGACATTAAGGAGATCTTGAGCTCTTCCTTCCGCTATCTGCGTAGGAGAAGACTTAGAATCAAGGCCTTTAAAGGTCATTTGACCCTGTTGAGGCCAAGTCTGTGGATCTTCAGCGCGAGCAAAGGTAGTAATTAGAAGAAATGATAAGACAAATAGAGCTTTTCGCATATTAGAATATTACTCCCAAACCAGAACCAAAATTAGGAGCTGTTGTCTGATCTGATAATTTTACTACTCCTACGCGCCCCCTATTCCATGCAGCAGAACGAAGTTGGTCGATAAAGTCATATTTTGTGGCATCTGCTTCTATCATGCCCCTTACTGCGGTAGCATATCTACTTTGTGCAAAGCTGTGTTGTGTCTCACTCTGTTGGTATTCTCTTATTTTGGCTATTGTTCCCATAACTATTATATGATGATATTTTTCAGGTATTATGGGTTCCTCTGCATCATCATCAAGCTGTTTGATCCTAGTATAATATTCCATGAATATTGTTATTGCTGGTGGGATAGGGTAGAAACTTATTATCTTAAATCTTGCTCCACGTTCAAATTTACCGAGGGTTGTAATTGTTGTTGCGCCGGAAGACTTTGTGACAGTTACCACCCCTACAGTATTTGCTGATTTTGATACATAAAGGGGTCTGCCGGCGTCAAAGGTTATCACACCTGCGACAAGAGTAGTTCCATTTAAAGATAGAACATCTATTGTCTTTATACCATTTCTATAGCCGGATATAACTACTGTCTGAGAGGTATCAGAAGTGCTGCTTGAGACTATACTTAAAGTATCTGCTGCTTCTAAATCTACGGCGGTTCCAACTTCTTCCCATAGCCTATAAAAGAAAGGATTACCTGTTGCTGTAGGATCCGGTATGGCCCTAAAAAACTCTTCATCCGGTATGCGCTTTAGTTTTACAGGAGAAGCTGTTTGCCTGATTACCCCAGGTTGGTCAAAATCTCTTGGAAGCTCATAATCTTCCTGCGAGGCAACAGTAGTTAGGGTGGTCTTTCTGCGGTTGAAGTTCCATAAATAGTTGTGCTCTCTACGCCTTGCGTCTGCGTAACACCACGATGGATCTTGGATTTCCATAAGGGTTGAGTTTATAAAATCATTTACCTCGTCGTTTATTCCTGTTTCCCTCGTCCTGTTAATTGACCTATCTCTCATTTCTTTACGAGTTGCCACTTAAGCCTCCGATTTTAAAACAAACATTGAACTATAGGCAAACATTGCTACAGTTCCTGTCAGCCATAAATGAGCTGGAAAATTGAACAAAGAATTAATTAAAAACCCTAAAAATATACTTGCTAAACATATTGTCAGTTTATTATGCTTTAATTTAAAAACTATTTTGTAGTAACTTATTATCCCCCAAACGACTATGCCGAGGCCTATAATGCCAGTTTCTAGTGCTATCTGAAAATATTCCTGGTGAGCATGCCGCCATACAGAGAGATTAAGCCCATTGTTCATTTTTAGAACGTTCAATATTCCAAGACCTCTCCCCAAGATTGAACTATCCCTAAAAATTTCCAATAGTTTGGTCCAAAACTCTATTCTTCCTGATGGATTAAAAAATGAGAACACATGACGTATCCCAAGCTTAAGAACCCCCATTAAAACCAAAAACCCTAAAAATGAAAATATAAATCCGTCATACTTTGTCCGGATTTTATGAAATATATTATAGAATACTGTTACTATGGTGGCTCCTATTAAGCCAGAGGCTGAGCCAGTAAAAATTATCACTATCCATACTGCTGCGATTGATATGCTTGAGAATATGGAGGAGTTATAATAAAGGATTGGGAGGCATATAGAAAGCCATGCTGATAAATGTATAGGATTGCCAAGGGTTCCCACCACAGCATCAGGGATCCCCACAGTATTAAAATGCCTATGAAACTGATCGAGATTTAATTTCTGTAATATCCCATAGAAGGCCATTGTCCCTACAATATATTGAAAACAAACAATTATTTTTTTTATATCCTTATTTGTCAAGTAACGAGTTATGCCCCGATAAAGAATTACAAATCCTAGAAAATTAACAAAGGGCATTAAAACTGATAGATTATATATCCCATCTTTTACTATTGTGTAATTCCACCAAAAAAGCGTAGTAAAGGCCAACCAAAAGGTAAATATACCAAACGGCCTATTGCCCATTTTAAGAGCCTGATGTAATGCTTTTTGTGGAAGCTTAAATATTGAATAAGAAAGGATGCAAAGAGCTCCTAAATGAAAAACTGCTCCTTGAGAGTGCCATATATCGTTTATATTGACCACGATAGATGAGAACGGTAAAACCAACATAAAAACTAATATTAGTAAATTCATCTAATCTCTCTATAGCACTTATCACATATTATTCTGCCTTTGGAGTCCACTTTAAACAACCAAGCCTTTTCTCCGCACCTGTTACAATCTGGAGTATTCACACTGCCAAGAAAATATTCAACTTGCGTCCCTCTATCCCCTAGCGGTGAATAAGTGATTGGAGAACAAGAACTCAAAAGAAAGCATAATAGAATTAGTAATATTTTCATAAGGTATGTAGATGGAGACGTTAGCCCCCATCTACATTTCCGTTACCTTTTAGTCAGCTTCTTGCGTTGGATCTATAAAAATCAAAGACATTCCAACGGTGTTTGGTCCATCAGCGATAGGTGAAACTGCGATAGTGATACCAAGTGAAGTTGTATTCCCACTTGCTGCATCAGATGTTACTCCACCACCGGAACTTGCTGAACCACAAATCTGGTTCACTGTTGGAGGTGTAGTCACATCTTCAAGAACATAGGCCGGTCCTCTGATGATTATAGCTCCTGTGTCTCCGTCAGCTATATTCTGACCAAAAACCGCAACGCCTGCTGTCCATATATCACTTGCTGAGTCAACTGTCTGAACCCAAGCACACATATCGTCATACCAATCTTCATCACCCTCAGAGGCTGCATGGTCCCATTCTACGATATGTCCAGATGTAATAGAAGCACCTGAACCGTTATAGACTTGTTCTGTCCATACCGTAGGAAAGTTCTTTGGGTCTACGTTCTTTGGTATGTTTGTTGCTAAAGCAATCCCACCAAAAACGAATAGGATCGCTAAAGTAAGAATAAATAATTTTCTCATTTTAGTCTCCTATCCTGTTACGGTTGTGTTAACCTGAGTTCGCCTTGAGCCCGTGGTAAAATTGCCAAATACATACATCAACGCTGTCTCAGATAGCTGATCGTGAGATGGTGTGAAAGGCGTGGTCTTAAAATTACCTTTCGACAATATCTGTAACCAGAGCGTTTCTAAGTCCAGCGAATACGATATGTCTGTAGTACATTTGTCATCAGGTATGACTGGAATATCCCCAAACATCAAATGTCTGAAGCTCTTATTCCCTGATTTTAATTCTGGTCCCTGATGCCTAATGGTTCCTGTCAAAGACAACATATATAGTCTGTAAACTGCTTTAGTAGAGACTATAACTGTTGGACCATTGATCCCCTTCGTAGCATCTAATATTGACTTCTCCCAGCTCTTAATACCAGCATCCGAGGTATTAAAGGCAGAAATAGTATCACCTACTATATTTCTCCAATAGGTATTACCACTTGCTGATGGGTCTATTCCGCCAACGTTAGACTGTGACTGTGGTGCAGTGCTTACTAAATGAGGTATGCCGTCAAAATCTGTAACGACTGACCCATCTTTGTAAGTTTGTTCGCCCATTAACTCACGCATAGAACGTTCAGCGCCCATTCTTATTTCTTCACCATAATTAAGCAACATTTCCCTGTCGCCATTGTTCTTGGCTACTTCTAAAGTAGAAAGAACCAAAGAACCTGCACCAGTCTTAATTTTATATTCTGCTCTTGTTAAATCATCTACCACTGGGGTATCAATTGTTCCAAGAGGAGCATATGTTTTAAAACTGGAATTAAATTTAAAGTAAAGTGGGTGCGTGAAAGCTCTTCCACCGTTCGAGAGTTTAATGTTGCCAGCTTTGTTCATAAGAAAAAACAACGCGTTGTTGTTACTGACAGCATCAAATATCTTTTTACCGTGTTTTTGCAGAGTACGGGTAATAGCAGAACTAAAACTAGTATTACCTGTCGCCATTACTCTCTCCGTTCGTTATGCAGGTAGGCTAAGTTTCAAAATCCTCAGCTTCGAGATCTTCTCTAAACGACCTCGCTTCCGAGGGCATTCCAGCTGAACTAACTCCAGTTTGCTCTACATTAGCTTTCTTTTTAACCTGCATTTTTTGCTTTACTTCGGTTTGTGCCTTTTGCTTGGCAACCTGAACCCCTGCAGGTCCTTTTACAGCCCAGTATGCTTCATCCATAGTTAAACCCCGCTGCATCTTCTGAATAACATCCATTGCTTCAGGAGTATTGGGCTTAATGTCAGGATGCTCTTTTAAGAAAGATTTAGCCTGGCTATTGTAGACTACACCTTGAAGATTGTTTATCCTCTTGTCGTATTCTACTTTTTGTTTGGCTAAAGCGCCATCTACTACACCCTTCACCATCTTTTCCTGATTGCGGTAAAAAACTTGTTCTTCCGCAGAAAGGTGCGCATACTTGTCCTGTGGTTGCGCCTGCTGTTGTGGTTGGACGGGTTGAGGTGTGGGGTGTTGGGCTAAAGTTTCTGCCTGTTGCCTCCAATAATTCTTCTCATCATTAACCGTCTTAAACCGCTCATAAGGCACCTGTTGCTCTGTCTCCGGAGTCTCTTGAGTTACTGGTTCATTCGGAGTTCCAGTTTCCGGCTCTTGAGTCTCTTGAGGTTCTTCTGCTGGCGAAGCAGGTTCTACGCCTTCAGGAGTGATGACTTCCTGATTGTTTACATCTTTTTCTTCCAACATTACAGTACTCCTTTTTTCCCTGCGACTAAATCAGGGATTTACGTCGTTAATCTGTTTCATATCCCCAAAACATTATTGAATGTCTTCCTGGGCTTCCTACTGTATAAGTCAAAGTTGCATCCTCATCCCCTTGCCATATTGGGGTTGAACTTGTAACAACAAAAAGGCCACTTGCGGTAACTTCGGCCAGTGGACCTATTACTGTAGTTCCTGTTTCTATCTGAAGCGTAGTAGCCACAGCTGAAGTAAATGCTAAACCCATAAGAACTATTTTTCGTCCACTTGCTGGAGCCCATACTACGGTATCTGTTTCCGTAGTTTCAGTATTAGCATCATTTGAATTTGTATCTGTATGGCCTACAGGGGTAAAGGCAAATCCACCCTGGTTAACAGTTGCCGCAAAAACAGGAAAGCATAACCCCAATACCAGTAAAGCAATTAAAAGAATTTTCATCTCTCCTCCTTATGTAATAGATTTTTTATTCCATCTACAATCCAGTCGTTGTAGTAAGCCACCACATAGAAATCAACTTTTATTTTTTTCCATCCTAACTGGTGGGCTACTTCGCATCTATGATTCCCTTCTTTTACTCTGAATTTCTTACCCGATGAAGGAGTTTCTTTTAAGTGCCACTCTACTACCGGTGGTTTTAATATCCCCTCTTTTGCCACAGATCTTTTCATTTCGGCGAGATAGTGTTCTAACTCAACGCCGTTTTTCTTCATATTGGCCCAATCCGCCCTACAGTTCCACTCTAGGACAGACAAAGGAAGCTCTATTTCACCTAAAATATGGATCATATCTTTTTACTTTTTTTTCTTTCTTTTCTTCTTCTTTCCGCGTAGAATATTTGTTCCTCCGTGTCTTGCCATTTATTTAAGCCTGCCTTTCATTGTTACTTTTAATACCGGCCATTCCTTACCATGGCTATTTTTCCCAGTGTAGGTATTTAGCCTTGATTGCACATCAGCTGTCGGCCTCTTTGGTGGTGATGTAACTTTGTTCGGTTTGCCTACTTTTTCAAAACCCATATTGCCCCCTTTTTTTAAATATTCGTTCGTATTGTCCTTGCCCCCACTTAGTAAAAGAAGTCGCTGTCCTTATAAATTTAACCGCCTTGCTATTCCCAACGCACTGCGTGGAGGATAATGGTTTTTGTCCTCTCCTTTGACGGTCATAATTTATTTCATCTATAGAGTCGCGCACCCGATGTTTTTCGCTCTCCATAGAGCCGTCTACTGTTAAAACTTTCTTCTCTCCTTTCCTTGTAGTTACTGTTTTAGTATCCTTTAACGAACCGACATATCTCGTCATCCAGCCCCGCCTCTTGATTCTCCAAAGACTTCTTCAGAAAGAGAAGTTTGTGTCGGGGGTGTCCGTTGTAGATTAGGGACCACGCCTGCATTTTCTCCGCCTCCTCCTTCTTGTTGCGGTGGAACCTGCGCTTGAGCTTGCTGCATTGGGTTAGCACGCTGTAAGATCTTTTCTGTATTCTTAAAAACTTCGGGATACATCTTTAGGTTTGCCCTTGCTATCTCTGTGAGGTTTAGATTTGTCCCCTCCTGGGCTAAGAGCTGCTTTACGACAGGGTTAAATACCATATTGCTAAGATTAGTTACCTGCTGTCGTAAGATTTCTATGTTCGGTCTTTGAGAAGATCCTGTTTCTATGTCAAAGGAATATTCCCCTTTTATCAGCTTCTCGCGCATAGACGTATCTATAGTAAGCCAGTTGTAATTTATGCCGCCCTTTTCATTTTGTATGCCTTCACCAGTTATAAGTTGTAGTTCTTCAAGGTCTACAAATTGGGCTATTACCTGCCAAAACTTCCTATTTTCACGGTTAACGAAGTCTATAACGGAGTTAGATTGGTCAGAGCGCCTTAAGTTCTGCCCAGATTGGCCTATTTGAGCCTCTGTAGCTGTCTCCGCGGACGTTATACCGGTTAATTGAGCCCTCGTAAGGCCTGTAATCAAGGTCATTACGTCTATGATCTTGTCTATAAGGGCTGATAGATCCGCCTTAAGCTGTGTCATGCCTAGTGGCATTACTACTTCGCTTGGGTTTTTATTAGCCCAAACTATCGCACCTACATCTCCATCCCTAAGAGCAGTCTGGCCTTCTACTTCAAGACCTGTTCGATCCGCTATAACTTTAGGAACAAACCTATCCACTTGGTCAAGGATAGAATCAAAGGTGTTGTTTATCCTATCTTCCAGGCCGCGGATTATAGTTATCTCGCTTATCGGATAAAGTGAGTGCGCGTGTTTATTTAATGTGAGGACCTCAAATTGAAAGCCATCTATCTCATAAGGCGATTCCTCATGATAAATCGGTTTATAATCATTTTGGTCTCTCGCCAACGTAAGTATGTTTATCCCTTTTTCTGTCTTATAGTGGATCTCATAAAGTTCTATCGTTTGAAAGTTTTCTATTTCTGTCTGGCCAACATCATCTATTGAAAGTTCTTCGAGTTGAGATGGTTCTAGTTTAGAAGTGTTAGAATAATTCTTATTGCTTTTTACCTGTTTTAAGGTTTTCTTTAATTTATGATAAACATAAGTTGCGTTATGGATACTCGTTGCCCTGGGATCTATCCCAAAATCAAAAGGAGAGACATGGACTATGTAAGGGGATTCATTTTTTATAAATTCATTAAGGTCTACATTTTCCTTCTTATCTTCTTCTTTTGGTTTTCTAAGCCCGATCTTTTCTAAGAGTCCTCTTTGCTTTTTCTTTTCCCGCTCTTTTTCTATACTTTCATCTGGTATATCCGCGCCGAACTTTGTGGAGTAACCAATCTTAGCCACTCCCATGCCTAACACATAGGCATCAAAGATGATCTGCTGGTTAACTGTCTTTATCTCAAGATCTTTATTATAATAATTTAATATCTCTGAAACTATAGGGGCGGAGTCCTCATCTTGATTGCGGTTAGGAAAGACAAGGACTTTTGGATTTTGGAAATAAAGAGAAGGGATAATATTTTTAACTATCGGGAAGATGATATTTAAGGTAGCACTTGGGTCTGCGACATCTAGATCCCTTAAGCTCTGAGCAGAAAGACCAGTTTCAAAGTAGTCTATGTTATTACCAACGCCTCTGCGCTTAATGCCAGATCTGTGCTTACTGTTGACATATTCGCCAAAATTGTGTTTCCTGAAGTGCTCCGCTTCTTCTACTTCAATTCTCCAGCGCCTTACCTCATTTTCGCTTATGGGTAACATAGTTTCCTTTTTCTTTTTCTTCCCGACACTTGGGGCAATAATCCCCTTTGTAAGTTACTTTATGTTCATCGCAGATAGTAAGGACTTTCATTATTCGCTTACTGTACCGTTCTGGTGAATATTTTTTCCTACTCCCATCTCAGGGTTTAAATTCTTCTCGCCTTCATAAATATAACCACCGGCTTTAGAGATCACGCTTTTTCCAGCAGAATCATCAACATTAGCTATCGCAACTTTTTCTATTTTTATTTTTGAGGCTACCTTCTTTACTACTTTTTTCTTATACATGTTTCCTCCTTAACTTAAGCTTAGCTCAGCTATTTGTTTTCTATATCTTCTTGGAAGTTGATTGTTTTGCCTTATCTCCTGGTCCCTTGCTTGTCTCTCTAGCCATGCAGGGGAATTTCTTGGAGGTCCTCCTTGCTTATTAACCGCATTTCGGTAGAGGGCGTGAGCCATGCCTTTTACCGCGAGGCCTAAAGAGATCACGCCATCATCGTGAAGACCTTCTGGGGCGTTATACCGGATATTCCCCATGGGAGTGCGTTCATAAGTAAAAGCTTTAAGTTCCTCTATAAGAAAATCAGTCTGAGGAACCTTGGGGATCCCTATTAAGCCTTGCTCTATAGCTACTACGAGCTGCTCTACCAAGGCTATCTTAGACTGATTAGTGAATTTATACGGCCTGACAACAACGCCGGACTTCCTAAGATCCTCTTCTATAGGAGAACCCAGGCCGGTGGCATCTACATGGACAATTGATTGTACATAAATTTTATGGATGGATTTAATGAATTTCTTTTGTAAGCTCCAGTCGCGATCCTTACTGCGATGGATATTTACCAGCTGACAATCGGAATTTCTCATGACAGTTATTACAGTGAAGTCCTCAGTCTTGGCAAGGTCAACCCCAATAGTATAACTTTCCCCCTCGATGTTATGCCCTTCCAATTCACCCCTGAAACAACTTTCCAGATTATGAAAGACTGACCCTTCATCCTCAAGGAAGTCAGCCATATACTCCTGCTTCAAGATCATCTCAGGTGTACGCGCTTGAATAGATATCCATTCACTATCGGGAAAATAAGGGTTAGTATCAGTGGGATATTTCCATGACATAACCTCTGTATCATCCGAATCCTGTCCCCTCAGATACATCTCATAAAACCAGTTGCGCCCTCGAGGGGTAGATATGAAGATAGCTTTCCCAATCTTATCCGACAAACAAGGACGTAAACCATATTCCCAGGCCTTCCTTGATACCAAAGCTGCCTCATCAATAACGCAGCAATCAAGCCCAGCTCCCTTCAACCCCTCATCATCACGATCAGCAGACTTAAACTCTAAAAACCCCACATCACCAAAATTCATAGTCATTATGGGGTTCTCCTTCTTATTTACAATATAGTCCTTAAGCAAGATCTCAGCAGTTAACCATGATTCCCTAACCAGAGGAATAGTCGGTGCAACAACCCAACCACGCTGCCGTTCCCCAGTCTTCTGATACCTCTGGAACATCATATTCCATGCTTCCTTCATGGCCAGGTTAGTCTTCCCCCACCTTCTTCCACAGTCAACAACCCTAAACCTATGGGGGTCAGTCATTATCTCAAATTGTTTATCAAAGGGATCTTCCATTAGAATAATTAAGAAGGGGTATCTACTTGAGTAAACGTCCTTGGTTTACCTCTTTTATTCATCTTCCAGTGGTCTTTCTCCTTCAATTCATCTCTTAGAACAGTATAAATCTTAGATTTCCTAGTCATTTTTCTTATTTGTTTCCTCAGTTCTACGATAAAACCATTCAAATCTCTTATTAACATGAGTAAGCGTTCCTTAATTATAAGTGTAATTGAAAGTGGTTTGAAAATAGAGGGCGGCGTCTGGGGGTGCCACTGTTACCGCTGAAGCTTGACCCCCTCCCCTACCCCTTCGGATATATAAGCTATTTAGCAAGGGTAAACAATCCTCCCCTCTATATTTGACTGTTTATCCCTCTTGCTTTCTCTAAACAAACAAACGACCATTTATTTACTTTCCTTTACAGTAGAGATCAGCTCTTGAGTCTCTAATTTTAAAGGATCACTAGGTACTCTTAAGGGCTTGCCTTCCTTATTAAAGGCGAGCTGGTATGTTATTACGTTTATCCTATCTGTATCTCCAAACTGCTTGACTTCTTGCTTATCTGCCCAGTTAGCATTGTTCTTTAAATCAAAGATCAGGCCAGCAACGTTCTGTTTTGTGAGTAATTGCTCGTGTTTTTCCGCTAGAATTAATGCCTTTGCTTTTTTAATGGCGTACGCATACCTTATATCTCTTCCCGTTCGTCCTTCAATCTCCCCCTCATATTCTAAAAGATTCTCTCTCGTAGTATCTAAGAAACAAGCCATTCTGCTTATGGTTAATGGCTTATTATTCTTCTTTGCCCATTTGAAATATGCGTTTATTCTATTCTTGAGTATTTGAGGAGTTTTAAACTTAAGAGGCCTACCAACTTTATTCTTTATTGCACTCATATAATATAAATCCTTTAGTTTATAAATAAAAAAAGACTACTAAATATAAATCTTATTTAAAGACTTATATATAATAGTCTTAGGTTTAGTCAGCACCACAGAAGACTTGTTAAGCCTAGATATATCTTTATTTTAAGTATCTTATATGTTGAGCTTCATTACAAATTAATCTCCTTCTTTTTCCTTTGGGTTGTCGTCTATAAAATTATTTCCTTCCTTTTCTCCTTTTAATGCGAGAAGTGTATACAGATAATAATATAAATAATTACTTGACATATCATATCATATAATATATACTTCCTTATTATAAGCGATCATTCTCAATTGAATAGACCAGGGGATTAAATCCTTTAAAGAGTAACATAGACACCTGGCAAACCTTATGGAGTTTATAAGGGGCAGAAAGAGAGAGAGGAAATCATGTATACCTATAAATCTTTAAAGCATTTAGAGAAAAGATGTATAAAGAATAATGGCCAAAAAGCATCACTATGGGATGACGACGGAATAAAAATTAACAATCGCATATATCGTCAAATGGAGTATGGTGGTATAAGCGGCGTTTGTTATGTAACTTTTAGAAACACAGGAAAAGTAGGCAGACAAAAAACTTATGCTAATAGGGAAAATATTGACTTTAAAAAAGATCGTTTTGTAACGATTGAATATTATTTAATTGAAGGCCTTGTAAACAACACCTATAACATTTTTGAATTTGTTGCAATTAGAGAAACATTGTAATATTTAACCACTCTGCCTCTTGTAAACTTCATAAGGATATATAGCAAGCTATAAGACAGGGCAAGGATTTATAATAAAAATATTTTTTTAACCGCTCAAATGAGCAGAAAGAGAGTATATTATGAGCCAGTCATTAAAGAAGCAAAGGGAATTAGAGAAGAAGGCAATGAAGTACGGATATAGTGGGTTGTTTGCGACACCTAAAACAAGCGAAGACGGGGCAAAATACCTTGAGAGAGCAAGAAGGATGGGAGATACAACAGGGACAGTCATAGGGTTGGCAATGATAAAAAACTACAACGCAATACAGAAAGCGAAGAGAGAGATGGCAATGAAGTCAAGAAAATCAAAAAAAGTAACAGAAGGAAATAGCAGGGCTTGGAAAGTATCAGCAGTTATTTATTGCGAAACAAAAGAAGAAGCTATCCAGACACTCAAGGATGATATTGATATTGAAAGACTAAGTGCAGAAGAAGTTAGCGAATAGCCTTCTGATGAGCCAGTCTTTTAATAATGAGAGGAGGTGATATACTATGGGAAGAAGAAAGTTTAAGCCTGGTACAAGCTTTACTAAGACTATTACCAGAGGTCCTAATAAGGGAGATAGGGTTACATTCAAGGTAGGACCAAGCGGCAAACCTTATCCTAAGAGAGTATTGAGGGATCAAGGTAGACGTAGTACGCTCAGAAATAACTCAGGAGTAAAATTCGGGAGAGCATAATGAAGCGTTGGGCATTAAAACAAAGGCAATCATTGCCATTGGGGGTAAAAATAACTCTATCTCAAAAAAGGATTAGAGAGTTTTATGATTCCTTAGATGGTGAAGTTTATATTGCTTTTAGCGGGGGTAAGGACTCAACAGTATTACTACATCTTGTTAGAAGTCTTTATCCCCAATGCCCAGCAGTATTCTGCAATACTGGGCTTGAATATCCAGAGATAATCCAATTTGTAAGAGATCAAGAGAACATAACAACTCTTTACCCTAAACTAACATTCAAAGAAGTTATAATTAAATATGGTTATCCAGTCATATCTAAAGAGGTATCACAAAAACTATATGAGATAAGAACGAGCCAGTCTAAAAGATTACTAGACATTAGGCTTAATGGCTATGGCAATGCCTTTAGGAGCGGCAAATTACCTAAGAAATGGCATTATTTAATAAGTGCTGAATTTAAGATCAGCCACAAGTGCTGTTATCACCTTAAGAAAGCTCCTAGCAAGACCTTTGAAAAGAGAACAGGGCTAAGACCCTACTTAGGGGAGATGGCTCAAGACAGCATAGCTAGGACACAAACTTATCTAAAGTATGGTTGTAACGCCCTTAACACCAGTAGGATAGTATCACGACCATTGGGCTTTTGGTTAGAGGAAGACATCTGGGACTATATTAAGTTAAATAATCTTAATTACTCTAGTATTTATAATATGGGCTACAAAAACACTGGATGTATGTTCTGTATGTTTGGAATACACTTAGACAAAATTGATAAGTTTGACATCATGAAAAAGACTCATCCCAAACTATACGACTATTGCATAAATGACTTGGGGTGTGGCTTAGTTAGATACAGAATAAAGACTGGCTCAAATACTTAAAAAGCTACTATCCTTTGCCTTGTGCTATGGCTTGCTATATAAAGCTTAAGAAACGGATGGAGGCCAGGAAGAGAGAGAGGCTTGTTATGAGTTTTATCTGTACGATTGGGCTAAGTAACATTAATTATGTTAGGCTACAGGTACAAGCGGAATTAATTGAACAAATGACTTTCCCTTTTTTAAATGAGGACTATTCTATCCTCCGGCGGGATATTATAGATAGATTGTCGGGAGAGCTTTTTGATATATGGGAAGGTGCTTATGCAGAGATACTTGAGATCATAGATGAAGAGCTATCAACGTATTGCCATAATGTTGCATAAATAAAAATGTTCCTGGCTTCCCTCCGTTTCTTAAGTGATTATAGGCTTTATGGATAGCATAGGCAGAGAGAGAGGATAATATGAGAAAAAATCACATCCATTGGGTATTTAACATAAAAACAGATAAAGGAAGAAGGAGAAAGCATAGAATAACTACAAAACATAAAAATCGTATATCCCACTTACGCCACGAAAGAGAAATTAAGTTTTTTAAGGCTTTTGGGAAACATAATTACAATTTTTGAAACTAATAACCGCTTGTGCTATCTGTAAAGCCTATAATTGAGATCATAGAACTATTAGAGGGTATAAGGGCAGAAAAGAGGTTGAAATGAATATAAATGTCAACTGTACTCGTTGCGGATTTATTTTTCAAATTGATTGCCCTATTAAAGATGCAGATTGTCCTATTTGTATCTCTCAAGGTAATGAACACACTTTAGAACTTTATGCGCCTAATGATGAATTAAATAAAAGTCTAGTAGAAGAAAATAAAGAACTCAAGGAGAAGCTACATAAGCGCAACACGCAGATAAAGGACTTGAAGGCTGAAAAAGAAAAAATAGCAATACAATTAGGGTATTTAACAGACCATTTATTGACTGTTGAAGAATATCACCCTGATTATTTAGAAGATATTAAAAACAATATGATTTAAACGCCTAACCAGCACGGCTCACCATAGCCATAAACGCTTTTATATCCTCTAATAGATTTATGATCCCCTGTCCGTAGGTTGAAAGGCGGATATCTCTTGCGGAAAATAAGAGCCGTCTTCTCTCTCTCTGCGGGCAGGGTGTTTATAGAGGCTATGTTGTACTTTCGGGCGGAGTTTATTTATAGAGGTTATGTTATTTATAGAGCGTATGATAAAAAAAGGAGGCTAAATAATGCCAAAGCCTAATCCAAAGTTAAAGAAGTATAGTGCAAGCCCTAAAGGGCGAGCGCGGGCGGAAAGGTATAGAATATCAGTTAAAGGCAAAGCTGCTAATCGTAGATATGTATATAGCGCCAAAGGGATCGCTGCGAGAAAAAGAGCTATGGATAAATTCAGAAAGAATAAACTTAATTATAGAGGCTATAGGCAACAAGTCTTAGAATGTGATAAGACCGGCAATAGGTTTAGAGTTATAGTCCCTTATCTTGGGCGCGAGATCCTTGTCTGCTTGAAGTATAAGACCTACTGCCATAGCAAAGCTTGCATAAAAGAGAGGTTATTATGAAAAAAGAGGAGGCGATAGAATATTATTCAAAACGAGTTAAATTATACAAGGATATATTTAGCCATACAATAGATACGGAAAAAGATAAGCTATACAGAAGCGAGGTAAAATATAAACTTGAAATGAGTGAAATTGCCCTACAAGCCCTAATATCTGAAGTAGAGAAGCCGAAGTTGGATATAAAGCCAGATTTTGAGGGATTTTTAATGGACAAACACGGAGAGGATTATATCGGCACAGATGATATGATGCCAGATGCTTTTAATAACTGGGTTCAAGATTTAGAAGTAGATGATTTTATTAACTACGGCAATGAGTATGTAAAGAAGTTTATAGGCGGTAAAAGATGAAGTGTCCTTATTGTGGGAAAAAAGCTAAGTGGTGTGAGAATAGCGAGATATATGGCAAGAATTATGGTAAATCCTATATGTGTTACTACTGTGAACCTTGCGACGCTTATGTAGGGTGTCACAATAATACTAAAAAACCCCTTGGCACTATGGCTAATCAAGAATTAAGGGTGATGAGAATACACGCACATAAACTTATTGATAAGGCTTGGCGGTATGGAAAGAAAAAGAGAAAAGAAGTCTACAAAGAACTAAAAGAAAGATATGGCAAGGAAATTCATATAGGAGAAAGTGATAGAGGAATGTGTCTAAAAATAATAAGTGATTATGTCTAACTACCCCAAGGAAAGGATAAAGATATGAAGAAATATATATTAAAAGAACACAATTCTAAAGACCAGATGAATTGGGCTGGCTGTGACGATACAAGAAAGTATTTGAGAATAGGCGAAAAATATGAGGCAAAAGAAGAAATACACGATTGGTATACAAAACTAATAATAGATGGTAAGAAATATAACTCAGTTTGTTTTAAGGAGATATAGCTATGACATATCCGAAGAAGAAAGATTTAGAAAAATATGATGGAAGATTTAGAGATGGCTATGCTTGTAGAGATGCGGAATGGACTGCCTATCTACAGGAGGTTATGAGTGAGGAGAGGATAATAAAAACTATTATACAATGCCGTGAAAGTAAGATTATTAACAATAGAAGATTAGTAATATATAATGAAGCTGATTTAGAAAAGATAGCCAAAGCATTAAGAGAGATGGTGGGGTTATGAAGATAGCGTTAATCTCTATATTCCCAGATTTAGACTCTTATGGATTGAGAACAATCTCGGCTTGTTTGAAATCTGCAGGTCATAATGTAGAAATGTATTTTATTCCAAGAGCATTACACGGAGCAAGTATGTCTGGGTATCCGTATCGGGGATATGCCTCTATACAACTTTCTAATAAAGAAACCGAAGAAGCGTTAAATGAATTAGTCAGTATGACAAAAGATGCTGAGTTGATAGGGCTTACTGTAATGTCAAATTTTCTGGATGAAGCAATACAAATCACGCAGAGGTTAAAACAGACAGGTCGAGCTCCAATTATATGGGGCGGGATTCATCCAACAGTTGCTCCTGCACAAAGCCTTGACTATGCAGATATGATTTGTGTAGGTGAGGGTGAAGAAGCCATGCAGGAGCTTGTTGATAAAATGGAGAATAATAAACCATTAGATAGAATAAGAAATATCTGGCCAGCAGGAAGCAGTAATGAGATCCGTCCATTGATTCAAGACCTTGATTCTATTCCTTTCCAAGACTTTGATTGCGAATCCCATTATATTTTAACTGATGGTGGGTTTAAGAAAATGACACCTGATTTAGTAAAGTTCTATTCAATAAATCCCCAGTTTGAGCAAGAAACCTATTTAACAATGCCTTCTAGGGGGTGTTGTTATAGCTGTAAATATTGTTGCAATAACCAGTTAAACAATATGTATAAAGGTCAGAAGATAGTGAGAAAACGAAGTGTGGAGCATATTATAAAAGAACTAAAACAAGTCAAAGACAAATATCCTTTTATCAAGAGGATTCAATTTGAAGATGATGCCTTTTCCTATGTTTTTACGAAAAGAGAAGTAAGGGAATTTGCGGATAAATACAAGAGTGAGATTGGGCTTGACCTTTTCGTTACAGGTATCGCCCCAGCTACAATAGACAGGGACAAGTTTGCAAGCTTAATAGATGCGGGAATGACCTCTGTAAGATTAGGGGTGCAGACCTGTAGCCCAAAGACACTTAAACTGTATGGCCGCAAACAAACTAACAAGCAGGTTCAGGCAGCTGCCGAGCTTATCAATGAATATAAAGGCAAACTACAATATATTCAATATGATATTATACTTGATAATCCATGGGAGAGTGAGAGTGATTTAATAGAGACATTGATATGCTTAAATAGGCTACCAGCGCCCTTTCTTCTCTGCTTACAGTCATTGACCTTTTTCCCTGGAACAGAACTATATTTGAGAGCCAAAAGAGAAGGTATAATAAAAGATGAGTTTGAAGATATTTTCCGAAAAAACTTCAGTCATCCACAGAACATATACATAAATAAACTATTCTTATGGGTAAGAGCATCCAAGGCACGCGGTCATATGGCTCAGTTTTTAGGGGGTGTCGATGGGAAAGATATACCTATGTGGAAACTTTATCTTTTAAAATCTATATTTATCCGATGGTTCTACAAGCAATGGTTTAACTGTATTGATTTATTGCGTAAACTAAAGAGGTTAGGATTAAAGAAGGTGATTAAATGAAGAAAGTGGTGCTTTATATTAGAGTTTCCATGGTAAGCCAGAACTCAGAGACGCAGAAAATGGCCTTAGAGGAATACTGTGGCCGGATGGGGTATGAGATCTCGGATATCTACCATGACAATGGATTTAGTGGCAAGAACGATAAAAGACCCCAATTTGAGCGTCTATTAGCCGATATAAGGGCAAATAAGGTCTCTTGTGTCCTTGTGTATAAGCTTGACCGGATCGGGCGCTCCTTGAAGCATTTACTCGATTTATTTGCGGAGTTTAAAAAGAATAAAGTAGGGTTTATATCTTTAACACAGAATATTGACACTTCTACTCCTGAAGGGAAAATGTTTTGGCAATTATTAGGCGTGTTTGCGGAGTATGAGCGAGAGATGATAGTTGCTAGGACTAATGCTGGCTTAGATAGGGCACGACGCCAGGGTAAAAAACTTGGAAGACCAAGTGGAAGCAAGGATAAGAAAAGAAGAAGGACATCCGGCTATCTTAGACGTTGGACTAAAAAATAGGAGGCAATATGCCAAAACCACGTTATAATCATTTAATCAGCTTGAACCAAGAAGGCGAAGATGAATTACAGGCAGTAAAGAAGAAAAAGAAGAAAATCACGCTTATAGAGATATTTATGATAGGGCTGAGATCAGTAAAAATATAACTTAGTTGCCTCTGTATGTTTTCTTATTGCCCTACAAATTACGGATAAGGCGTGCTCTATTTGATGTTTTTTCCCCTCAAAATTTTGAGCCAAATCCATAAGTCTCCTACGGTCCTTTTTTGAGATCTCTTTCTCATCTAAGCTATTTAAGATAAACTTCCTTGGAACACTTACTTGGATATTACGAGGAATGTCTTTTAAGAGAAGAGTGGGTTTAGATTTTTGTATTCTTGCCATCATTTATATAGCGCTTCTTCTTGACCATCGGGTCCAGGGTATTTAATATGAGTACCGTCATCGCGCTTAAAGGCGTAGAAATCAAATGTTAGTTCTTTAGTTTCAGCATTAGGATTATCCATAAAGCGATTAAAATAGGTTATAACTTTTTCTATTATGGCATCTTGGGTTATCCGGATCCATTTATCATCCCGCAAAATCTTCGCCGGCTTCAAAACTCACTCCTTACCCATCGAGGTCCTTTAAACCAACCAAACTGCCAATATAACACAAAGATCAGCTTCAAGTGGTCTAACGAGAAGATAATAAAGCCCAAATAAGTATCAAAGTCTGTCCCATTAAAATATCTTAAGGAATTAGGAGGAATTACACCGAAGATATTTGTAAAGCGTAAGACAAGCCAGATACTAGGCAGAAAACAAAACACAACACTCCAAAATTTTTTCATGATCCATTCTCCAATAATTTATAATTCATCATTACCTTTTCCCACCATTTATCTAAAAAGGTCCCTCCGCTTACATTATAAAAAACCCCGTTCTTAATAAACTCGTAAAACTCTGCGTGAGTAGGGGTGGAATCGCTCTGATTGTAAATATTTAGATAAGGCGCCAATTTTATTATATCTCCCTCCGCCCGTTCTATTGCCCTAAGCAATAAGCGGTCTTCTTTTTTATCAAATCTATTTATAAGCATTTCTATGTCTCTTTGTTTTTTTGTAGGCATTTGTTCTATATCTAAATATCTTAAATTAATCGTGATCTCTTTAGGATAAGCACAACCTCCAAGATAAATCATTGAGAAAAAAATCACACAACCAAGGGCAATCCACATAAACATTTTTAAGAGAGTTTTTATACCGTCTATAATAAACCCTATCATTTATTTTGTCCTCCTATCTCCTTATCTATCAAATCTAACTGCCCTCTATAAACCGTAACATAGGGGATTTTTGGGTACAGTGCCTGGGTAAGCTTTCTCTTTAAGCCCCATACGGGATTCTCAAAGCCTTTTGCTTCACAAAAAAATCTTGCCCCTCCCTTCTTATGCACTAAGAAATCTATAACATGGCAGCAGATATGTTTGCCTTTTACTTTTATATCTATGGATTTTTGTGGTAGGTAGGCTCTTATACGCTTATTTTTAACTAAACCATAAAGATAATCACAGACCGTTGCTTCCCAAATAGAATCATGCTGATGATCCATTATGCACTTGCACGATTTATTGCCGTACTTATTGACCCGCACTATTGTCCTAATGTAATCGCGCAGCCTTTAATTAAAAGGACGCATATTATTACTGTGATACAAACAAGAAATATATTCCAAAATTCTCTATCTACCATGTTTCCTCCTAAATAAAAAAGGGCAACCAACTCATGAAGATAGTAGAAACTCACGAATCAATTGCCCTTCTGGTACTCAGATTGAGCTATTTAATTAAGTTAAATTTTCCTCTAAAACAAGACTAACCTTTACCATGTTTTTTGGGTTTTTGTTTATGTCCCTTCCTAGTTTTTAGGTTGGATTTAATGGTGGGTTTTTTGAGTGGTTCGGGTTTTATGCCTAAGTCATTCAAAAGCTCGGATAGCTTTTTATAAGCTTCTTCCTTCTTCTTCCTGCCCCCATTCATGCGGTCCTCCTTTAGTTAAGGTTGAACTTCTGATTCTCCATGTACTTAGAGGCCTTTATGTGCGCATTACAGTTACAATTAATCGGTATGCCATCAGAGAAATTTATCTGCACATAGCCATGGAACTTCTGCTTCTTTAGGTGTTTTAAGCGATCATCGGCCTCAAATCGCTCCTGAAAACTATCTATCCAGTCCATCTATCTACCTTTTGCCACTTTTGATGAATTTCTCGTTAGCCTTGTAAACCCGCATTAAAAACCCCTTTTTATGCTTCTTCTGTGCATCTTTTATTAACTTTAATTGTAGGGAGCTATCTATTGTCGGTTTCATAATGATACGGTTATGATACGGTTATTTTGGGGGTTTCATCGGGGGAAGCCCCTAATTGCTTAGAGATTGGTCCATGTATACATCCGGCCACAAATTCAATCATAGCCCGTGCAAGATCCTCGTCTTTTATTTTTAGTGGTTTTGGCTTTCTTTTTTTAGGCATTGTGGATAAGTGTGTGAACACTTTTGCTTCTTTTCTTCTCTCTTTTCTCTATTCTTATATATAGGAGTGTACCGTTTGCGTACCTCTAAGTGTACCATTTGGTACAGTCAGAGTGTACCATTTCGTACACTCTAGTTGCTTAAAGGATCACTTTTAATCTGCTCGGGTTTTGCCTCAACATGAGGGTGTTTAGGGGTTATACTATCCAACATTGTATATTCTGTCCAATCTTTGCCCACCCCAGCCTTAAACTTAAGAACCCCTTTCATTTTAAGCCTATATTTAACCTTATCTATTATCCTGCGCGTAGAGTGAAGCTGTTTATAAATAGTCTTATTGGCTAATCTAAAGGGATTTCCATAGCGACATGATTTACCTCGAAGATACACCGCAACAGCAATTTCATCTAATTTAAGTTGCCGGTCCTTACAAATATCATACCAGTCTTCTTTTAGATTATGATAGGGCCTAATTTTACCTTGTCTAATATTTCGAGAAGCTCCTTGTACCGCCCTTCTTATTAATCCGCTATCCATCTACTCCCCCAATCGGTACATACAAATAAAGAAAACAATTAATCAATATATAGTTTAAGGCAATATGGTAAATTTGACTTTAATTAAATTAACATATTTTAATATTTAATTTAATCTACAACAGCCCAATCTCGTTTCTTATAAAGTATATACGAGGTTTACTAAAAAGCAAATTTTTTATAAAAAAAAGAACACTATCTCTGACTGATCTGTTTAGCTTCCCTTTTTAGCATTTTGGAATTCTTATTTGCTGGAAGTGTCTATCGAGCCAGAAATAGCGTTCTGTTAGTATGTCCCAGAACAACTTGATTTATAAATATCGTACCCCTCTGTTAATAATTTGTCAACACTTATTTATTTCTTTAATTCTATCCAGAATAATTTAAAACCTTTTCTCTCGCCAGGATTAGGGATCTTTTTTAAAACCCAAGTTTTACCTGTATGACTATCATATTTTAACATACGGGTCTCATTGGCGATAACCTTGTACCGGTTCTTCCCTACATGGACCGCTACTGTAACCAATGCTATCCCGATTACCAAAGTTATTACAAGAACTAAAAAATTAGGAACTTTAAATTTCATTGCCACCTCCCTCCTCTTTTTATGGTTGGGTTAAATCCTCTCGCTTTTTATCTCTTCTTTTATCTTATTATACACTTCTTCATCTATTGCATATTTTTTCTTAAGACACTGAGAAAGATACGATGCTGAGCATCCAACTTTCTTAGCCAGCCTAGTTACGCCGTATCTCCTTATAAATACATCTATGCCACGGTCTTCATAATAATGCAATACTTTCATAACAACCTCCTATAAAAAAGGGACCCCGTTCAGCGGACAGCAGAGAAACAGTCAAGTCTCTCTTCGCGTACTAGAAGCCCCATTTGATAAAAAAAGTCTGTTCCTCTGCTGTCCGAAAAACTATACCACTTTTTTGGTATACTGTCAAGATTAATTATATAAGCTCTATATCACTTTCTACTTCGTTACCCCAGACATCCCACCCGTCTCTTTTTTCTCTTGCGAATAATTCTAAATAAGGTTTCGGTGATACTGCTTCTATAACAGAGTAAATCTTTGCTGGTTTTTTAGAGTGTTTAGTTATCGGAGCTTTTAATAGGGTGGTTTGATGTCTATCATCTGGAGGTAATTTTCCTTTAACTCCAAATAATAATTGTTCAGTTTGTCCCTTAAAATAATATCCAAATATAGATCTGTCTTTTTCCCAAGTTATAATAGTTTTATGTTTAAACCCCCACTTTTTCATTACATATAATGCTTGAGGTATCATTCCATTAGGACTCCATAAATAAAGATGAGCATTATCAGCAGAAGGGATTTTTAAGTTACATATCTTTTCAAGTGTCATTAAGGGATAGTATTCACCTGCTCCCCACAGCACAGCCACAGTTATATTGTTCTCCTATAATTTTCCTGTTGACAAGAAACCTCACAAATGTTATACTTTATACCAGATTAGTCTTAGATATAAACATTTTATTATATCTTACCTTTCAAGTCAACAACTAAAAATTGTTTGTTAGATTAGAGAGGAAAAAATAATGGGAGTAATTAAATCATGAGAGCTGAGCATAAGTATTTTTTTCTTCGGGACCACAGAGGTGGTTGGGTAAGCCATGAAATAAAGTGCTTACAAGCCTCAGCTCTCTTTTTATGCCCAAATTTCTTACACAATGGCACCATAGCGCATAGACCTAGAACCGAGAGCGCACCATTATACCTATTAAATCAAGCCTTGCTTAAGGCTGGTTCCTATTTCTTCGGGGTGAAGGAAGCGGTTAGGTGTATCGCATATGCCTCTCGGTTCTTATTGTATTACCGTATCAGAACCGTATCACCGTATCATCACCATATTTCTATGTTACTGTCCCACAGTATCTCTGTATCAGGAACAACCGTATCGCAACTGTGTCACCGTATCATTTATTATATAAAAGGTATAAGAAACCGTATCACAACCGTATCAATGGAGGGATCAACAATGAAGAAATTATTTGTGGTATTATTTGTTATTACAACCTTTGTTTCGTTTGTATCTGCTGCGCCAGTCAATAATGTAATTTCAAGCAAAAGTGATGCTATCGAAAATTTAGAAATAACCGCCGAAGCAGACTTTATCTCAGAAAGAGAACTTGAAAATACAGATAATACAGAGCTTGAAATGGAAATGGATTTTCTTCAATCTAAGATCGCTTATAGAATAACAGACAAGATTAATCTTTACGCTTTGCTTGGCACTGTAAGAAATGCCAAGATAGTGGAAAAATATATAAGTAATACATATAAATATTTCTTTGATAATGATTTTGCTTGGGGTATCGGAGCAAGCGTTTTAATATATGAGTTTGAAAACGGCATAAAAATAGGGGCAGATGGAAAATACAGAACAGCAGAAGCAAACCTTACAGAAATAGATATCAATGGTACGAAATATGGAATGTCAAGCATCTCCGATGTTTCAGGAAAATTTGAAGAACACCAAATCAGTCTTAGCATAGCAAAGGAATTTGGAGAAGTAGTAAAATTTATTCCTTATACTGGTATAAAATATTCTGATGTTAAAGTGCAGGCAGAAGGAACGATATTAGGCGTTACATATAAAACAGACAATGTGGGCAGTAAGAATATAATAGGGGGTCATGTAGGAATAGAAATTGCCCTTGTTGATAATTTTAATATTTATGTTGAAGGCAGATTTATAGATGAAACAGCGGTTAGTACTGGCTTTACTTGGAAATTTTAACCGTATCATGAACCGTATCAAACAATATCATAACCGTATCGCGATATACAGAGAGCCGGATCAGATCTTGCCACAAAAGACCCACCATAGTCTAATGGCTCAATCGGGGACCTGTCTCCGGCTCTCTAATAAAGGTAAGGTATAATGAAAGGAGAAAAGCATAGTTCCCGTACCCCAGTTGAGATTGAGGTTCAAAAAGTTAAATTCTTATCTATTAAGTGGGGGCACAAGCTTCGACGAACTAAATATGATTCAATCTATAAAATTATTAAGAAATTAAGAATGAATACAGCAATTAAGGTTACTTTAAATCCAGGTACTAAAGATATGTATCAACTTGTGAAACTAGCATTTAAAAATAAGAATTTTAAAATAAAAATAAAGAGGATGGAATTGGATGGCAAAGTTTGGGTATTTGCCAAGGTCCCATTAAAAAACGTAACTTAACCAGAAAGGAATAACATGGCTAAGGATAACAAAATTCAGGCCGTAAAGTTCCAAACAGAAAAGATTTCTCTTTCTAAGGTTGTGTGGACAAGAGGTAACTACGGAAGTAAATATAATGATCTTTGGGAAACTATTGAAAAAATGAAGGTAGGCTCAGCCCTAAAAGTTACTTTAGATAAAGGTACTAAATTTATGTCCACTCTTTCTAGAAATAAATTTAGAAAATCCTCATTCAAAATAAAAGTAAAAGTCCTAGACAAAGAAGGTAAGGTCTGGGTAATTGCTAAGTTTCCTTTAGAAGATAAAGAGGGAGAATAAACATGGCAACTACACACAAGATTTTTGTAAAAAAAGACAAAAATGGAATACGCATGACAATAGAGAAAATTCCACTAGATAAGTTAAAATTAGATCCATTGAACGTAAGGTTCCGGCATATTAAAAAGAAATTAAGTGAAGATGAGATTGAGGATCTCATCTGGAATGAAAATGATACAAAACAACTATATCAATCTATTCTAGCTTCAGGCGGCCTTTCAGAAAAACCTTTTGTTGATTTAAAGAATATAGTAAAAGAGGGGAATAGAAGGGTTGTCTGTTTACGCAAAATAGTAAAGAATATAAAAGAAGGGCAATTAAAAGATATTAATCTATCAAGATTTAACATAGTAGAATGTGAGATGCCGATAGATGATATTGCACCTCTGGAAATAGATTTGCTACTTGCGAGATGGCATGTTAGTGGAAAGAAAGAATGGGATACGCTTAACCAAGCAGGCCATGTTTATGATTTATATCATAATAGAGGTTTATCGCATGAAGAGATTGGATCGCATCTCGAAATGACCAAACATCAAGTTATAAAGCGTCAACAAGCATATCAATTGGCCGTAGAATATTTAGAGAAATATCCAGATGATATTGATCTTAGAAGATTTGATTATTTTACACGGG
>SDBV01000994.1_pt1 | contig 41709 bp, 27 predicted proteins | sample 2277081 | NCBI WGS metagenome assembly SDBV01 (sample SAMN10402039, study PRJNA504765) | marine sediment metagenome | isolation source: marine sediment core GS10_PC15, 223 cmbsf | place: Arctic Ocean: Southern Knipovich Ridge | collected 2010
CGCTTCGCGGTCGTCCTGCGGAACCCCACGCCCGTTCTCGTGCATCCACCCCAGATTGAACATCGCATCGGCGAATCCCCGCTGGGCGGCCTTGCGGTACCACGCCACCGCTTCTCGATCGTCCTTGGCAACCCCACTCCCGTCCGCGTGCATCACGCCCAGAAGGAACATCGCCTTGGCGTCTCCCCGCTGGGCGGCCCTACGGAACCACCCCGCCGCTTCGCCGTAGTCCTGCGGAACCCCCCGTCCGGCGGCGTGCATTACCCCTAGATTGTACATCGCCTCGGCGTCTCCCTGCTGGGCGGCCTTGCGGTACCAAGCCACCGCTTCGCGGTCGTCTTTGGCAACCCCACGCCCGTCCGCGTGCATTACCCCCAGATTGTACATCGCACCGGCGAATCCCCGCTGGGCGGCCTTGCGGTACCAGACCACCGCTTCGCCGTCGTCCTTGGCAACCCCACGCCCGTCCGCGTGCAGCACGCCCAGAAGGAACATCGCCTCGGCATCTCCCTGCTGGGCGGCCTTGCGCAGGCTATTAGCGATTAGTCTCCAGAACTCCTGACCCACCGCTTCGCTGCTCCCCGGTTCGGATTCCAGGAGCCCGCCCAGCGGCTGGGCCTGTCTTCGCTTCGCCATCAGCGTCACAAGATAGGATGATGGGATCACGAAATTCAGGTTCTGCCCCTCCTCGAGGATTGCGAAGGCGACGCCGATGACCTCGCCCTTGCTGTTGACCACCGGCCCGCCGCTGCTGCCTCGTGAGAGCGGGGCCGTAACCTGGAACAGGTAATCCTCACCAATTTTGTGGACGCTGCTGACGACACCGGCCGAGAAGGTCCCCTCCACCCCGCGCGGGCACCCGACGGCATAGACGGTGTCGCCAACGGCTACCTCGTCGCTGTTCCCGATGGCAAGCGAGGGGGCCTTCACCCCTTCGACAGCAAGCAGAACCAGGTCGCGTCCCGGGTCGCAGGCCACGATCCCGCGAATGTCGTGCTTGGTGCTCTGGCCGGCGAATTTCGCGTAGCCACGCGCCGCGTTCGCGATCACGTGCATGTTCGTCGCCACTACGCCCTCGAGCACCACGAACCCGCTGCCCATGCCAAGCGGCTGGCCGCCGGCGTCTTCCATGACCAGAAGCACGACGGAAGGCGACACCCGCTTGGCAATCTCGCGAGGGCTCTGGCCCAGCAGGTCCGCGCTGGTGAATGGTAGTGCAAGCACGGCTAGGTATGGCAGCAGCACACGTGCAGCGTGTTTCATGATCAATTCTCCACGATTTAACAGAAATCCTCCGAACCAGACTAACATGATAGGTCTCCACCGTTCTGGAGGCAATGGGGAGTATGCGCCGTGTTGCACTGCGCGCGGGGCTTGAATCTCACAGCCCCGGATACCACTTCTTGGCGTTGGTGTAGAACAGCTTCCTGGCCACATCGCGCGGTAAGGCCAGGCCGTGACAGACAACGCCCTTAACCTCGCGCACCGTGTCCGTGGCGTAGTAGTCCCAGGCGATCTTCGTGGCGTCGGCTAGGTCGTGGAAGGACCAGCCCAGGTCTTCCGGACCCATCTTAAGCTGATCGCCGCCGGCGTTGCGGTCCGAGCCATACAGGATCCGGTCCTGGTACTTGATGAAGAACGCTCGGACCTTGTCGCGATCCTGCCCGCCCAGCGCGGAGATCCTCCGGACGCCGCAGGTATCTATCGCGAGATTGGGGTACTTGTCGAAGCGGGCCGCCAGCGCGGCCAGGTCGTGCTCCATGTTGCCCATGTGCGCACTGACGATGCGCAGCTTTGGATGGCGCGCCACGACGCGATCGTGAGCGGCGAGGATTTCTTCGTAGCTGGGGAAATTCTTGCCGGCGTAGTAGGTGTAGTAGTGGGTCTTGGGGCTCTTCTTGTAGCGGTCCGCGTACAGGGAGTTTTCGGTCAGCGGCTCCCAGGCGGCCTTGGGATCGGCAACGTGTACGGTCAGCGTAACGCCCGCAATTTCCATCCAGGCGAACACCGGCTCGTAGAGCGGATCGTCGATCTGCAGATAGGTCCCGTCGGGCTTCTTGATCCGCATGCCGACGGACTTGCGAATCTTCACGCTGACGGCACCGTCGGCGACATCCAGCTTGATCTGTGCGATCGCCTTGGCGGCATAGTCGGCCTGCGTGAATCCCTCGTCCTTGTAGCGCGGCCGCGGCATGTCGGTGATCCAGCCGTACAGGTTCGGGTGGTCCTTCGCGAGGCGCATGAACGTATCATGCCTCCGGCGGCCGCCGATGTTGGCGATCTTCACGTTGTTCCTGGCGAGCCACTTCAGCACCACCGGGTGAACGCCTGCGTAATGTGCGTGCGCGTCGATTATCGGCGTGTACGCGTCCAGCGTAATGGCGGAGACCTCGGCGATGTCGGGGGCAGGCTCGGCGGGCGCCGTTGCGGGCGCCGTTGCGGGCGTTGCGTCGACCTTGGCGGGATCAACCGCGTAGCCATAACCTGCAAACACAAGGGCTATCGCGGTAACGGCTAGAATGCTTCTGCTATTCAGCTTGCTCATCGTCCATCTCTCCCTCGCACGCATGGTGCGATGCGGGCTGGCCCCTATAGTGCGGGGTACCACTTGTAGGCGTTGGTATATCGGGATTTTCCGGATGAACTGCGGCCCACGACGGTCGTGGGGGTCTGCGATGATTCTACTGCGGTTTCGCGGGCCGTCAAACTATTCCCCCACTGCAAGAGGCTTGACGCGATTCGCCCGGTCCGATACAAGCTTGTTTCGCGGCGGGGCTTCGGTCCGGCTGCGGCCGATTTGGACGGAGATAAAACGATGACGACGAATGCTGAGATTGTCGAGGCGACGGAAAAATACCTGATGGGGAACTACCCGCGGTACCCGATTGCGATGGTGCGCGGTGCCGGTTCGAGGATCTGGGACGCCGACGGGAAAGAGTACATCGACTTTTTCGCCGGTTTCGGCGGTGCGGGCGTGGGCGGGCACTGTCATCCGGCGATCGTCGCGGCGATTGCGGACCAGGCCGCCAAGCTTCTGTGTCACGGGAATCTATTCACCAACGAACCGCAGGTCGCCCTGGCGCGTGCGATAACCGAGCACGGTTTCGGCGGGAAGGTCTTTTTCTGCCACGGTGGCGCCGACGCCGTCGAGGCCGCTCTGAAGCTCGTGCGGCGGGCGGCGGGGAAGGGCCGCTACAAGATCATCAGCTTTAACAACTGCTTCCACGGTCGCACGATGGGGGCGCTGTCGCTTACGCCGCAAAAGTACCAGAAGGGCTTCGAGCCGATGCTTCCCGGGAGCATTAAGGTGGACATGGGCGACATCGACGCCGTGGCCGCAGCCGTCGACAACGCCACGGCCGGAATCTTCATCGAGCCGATCCAAGGCGAAGGCGGCGTCAACATCCCACCGAAGAAGTTCATGCAGGACCTGCGGGCGTTGTGCGATAAGAAGCATCTGCTGCTGGTATGCGACGAGGTGTGGACGGCCCCGGCGCGGACGGGCAAATGGTTCGCGTATCAGCATTACGACATCACGCCGGACGTATTGACGGCGGCCAAGGCGATCGGCGGCGGGCTTCCGGTGGGCGTCTGCGTAGCGGCCCAGAAGTACCAGGACGTGCTGGTCCCCGGTACGCACGCTTCGACGATGGGCGGTAATCCTGTATGCGCAGCGGCCGGCGCTGCGGCGATGAAGCTGATCGAGGATGAGGGCCTCGTCGAGCGGGCGGCGGCGAAGGGCGACCAGATCATGCAGGCGATGTCAGATGCGGGGATCGGAGCAATTAAGGAGGTGCGCGGGGCAGGGCTGATGATCGCCATTGAGCTGGACTGCGACGGGACCGACGTATTGACGGCCTGTATGGACCGCGGACTGCTGATCAACTGCGCGCAGCAAACGGTGTTGCGTCTGGCTCCGCCGCTGACTACATCCGATGAGGACCTCCAGGAGGGCCTGGATATACTAATCGACGCGCTGCGGGGCTGAGGGGTTCGCCAACGGGCGCGAAGAGCTCTAGAGCACTTAACACCATCCTGTAGCGTTTGCTCTGCCTGCGGCGTCGGCTGAGTTCGTCAGGCTGCATCGACAACCTACGGGGTTGTCTGCTTCGCCTTCCTCCCCAGCCTTGTCCTCACCTACGAGCAAATCGCTACATTATGTCGTTAACTGCTCTAAAAAACGCGGCGGATTACTCGGGGCGGCGGAAACTCCCCGCGTCGTTTGTTCGGGGGTTCTGGAAAGCCTTTATCAAAACTCCAGGGGCAGCGTTATGAGCTGTTTGGACTTCTTGGCCTTGCGTGCCAGGCGGTAGGCCTCCTTGTACTGCTCGGCGACGATATCCCAAGACACGACGGTGTCCAGGTACTTCCTGAGGTTGTTGCCCATCCGCATTCGCGCGTCTTCGTTGCTGGCAAGCTCGATGACGTGCTCCCTGAGCATCTGCTTGGTGGTGAACAACAACCCGCCGTTGGACTCCAGCGTCTGGGCGGTGAGACCTTCCATCGGCGCGGTGGTGATATAGGGTTTGTTCAGCGCGATAATCCTCGCCAACGTGCCGGATTGGGTCTCGTCGGTGCTGGGCAGGACGATGAAATCGCAGACGGCCATCATCTTGTAGTAGATGTCGCCGCGCGGGACGAACTCGTAGTAGTGCGCCAGGCCCTTCTTCTCCAGCAGTTCAACGTCGCCTTTGTATTTTTCGTAGTCGGCCCTGTGGTTGGGATCGCGCATGGTCCCTGCTGCCAGCAGGTCCCATTCCTCGCCGGTCTGATTGTAGATATCCTCGGCGATCCCTTCCCACATATCGGTAAGGATGTCCCACCGCTTGTTGGATTGAATCCATCCTATCAGCCCGACCAGGTGCTTCGACAGGTAGGGGAGTTTGTCGAACCCCAGTTCCTTGCGGAGTTCGACGACCTGGGCCAGCGTGTATCCGTGGTCCGGGTGGGCTCCGTGCGGGACGACCATGATGTTTCGCGGCGTGGGCCAGTCGCGCATGGAGAAATTGGCGTCGAGGCGCCATTTCTGATAGTGGCATTTCAGCAAGACTATATCGGCGCGCTTACAGAGATTGAAGATGAAGTCCGCCTCGAAGTCGGTCAGCCGCCCGTGCACCGTGTGCGGCTCGATGATCGTGGGGAAGTCGGCTATCGCATCGAGCAGTTCCAGGAATCCGGCGTTTCCGTCGCTTTGCCCGCGCTCGTCGTAGTACTGATACAACCCGTACTCGTGCTCCAGATGGACCGCGTAGGGCCGCAACTCGCGGATCTTCTCGGCGATCGGTTTCCACCACTTCCGCTTGGACATGTCGATAAGCGGGAATACACCCTCGCCTTTTCCGTCGGTGTGGCTGATGACCAGGACCTCGCGTTTGGGGTTGTGCTTTTGGAGGAATTCGCGGGCCTCTTCGCAAAACGTGGCTATTCCACAAAGGCGGGGCGGATGACTACTTACCATCACTATCGGTGAGGCCATACTTCTTCACCTTCGTTGCAACTACAGGTCCTCCGGGACGTATCGGCCGACGTACCGGTCGCTGTTGTAAGGACTTATCGGCAGGAATCTGTCCCAGCGTTTGCTCCATTTGCAGATCGTGCATCAGCAGCAGGCTCATCAACCACGCCACGGTGCTCTCGGCGCCCTGGTTCTCGTTGAACCGGTCGGAGTGCAGCCCGTCGCGGCACCCGCCGGTTGTGAAGTCATATACCGCGGTGCGCAGGTCATTGTCACCGAGGAACCAGTTGAAGGCCCGCTTGGCGTAACCAAGCCAGTGCTCCTCCCTTGTTACATGATATGCTTCGATACAGGCGTCGACCAGCCCGTGTGCCTCTATCGGCTGCTGGTCGAAATGGGCCTTTTCCCCGCCGCGTATGTACCATCCGGAGGTCCCGATAATCGAGAGCATCCCGTCGCTGTTCGTCTGGATCGAGACCAGCCAGTCCAACGCCTTCTTCCCGACGTCGATCATGTCGTTTCGCCTCATCCACTTTCCGCTCATCAGCAGGGCGTGGGGCAGCTTGGCGTTGGCGTAGGTTACTACGTTTTCGCACCAGGGCCACTCGTCGCTCATGTTGTCGGTGAAGTGCCTCAGCAGCCTTTCGCTGAGCGTCGCGCGGTAGCGCCTGGCTTCGGAGTCTCCGCCGAACCGCCTGAGGTAGGCGTGGATCCCCTGTATCGTAAAAGCCCAGGCCCTCGGCGAGGCGAAGCTTTCGACGGCAGGCAGCCCGCTCAAGAATAACCGCGTCGCCAGCGCGATCATCGACTCGTGCGGGCACAGCGCCATGCCCATACCCAGCCCCCACAGCGCTCGCGCGTGGCTGTCCTCGCTGCCGATTACCTCCGACCATGTCCTCTCATAGTTGAGGAAGTTGCGGAAGCGCCCGGTCTTGTGGTCCATCGCGTGAGCAAGGAAGGATAGGTATCTCTGGATCAGCGGGATGATGCTTTCGTCGTGTGTCTGGTCCCAATGCATCGCCGCCGCTATCAGGGCGCGGCTGTTATCGTCGGTGCAGTACCCGTGGGCGCGGTTCGGCGTCGAATAGATGCAGTGCTGAAGAATCCCCGTGTCGTCCGTCAGCGTCCTCAGGTGGCGCAAGTCCGTCTCGGGCAGCTCATCCTGTTTCTGGGCGTCCTTTTCGGACGGTTTGGCGACCACGGAGGCGGGTTTGGGGACCCAGGCGCCCGTCGCCTCGCTGAACAGATCCAGATATCTTTGCCCGATGCGTTTCCAGACCATCTTTCGGCAGTGGTTGAAGGCCTTCTTTCTCATTGCGTTGCAGGCGGTTTCGTTGTCCAGCAGGTCGAGCACCTGTTCGCCGATGGCCTCGGCGTCGTGGAACGGTACGAGCCGCCCCCGCCCTTCGGCGAGCATCTCCATGGCGTACCAGTAGGGCGTGGAGATGATCGCCTTGCCCGCTCCCATCGCATACGCCAGCGTTCCCGAAACGATCTGCGCCTCGCTCAGATACGGGGTGACGTAGATGTCCGTGGCGCCAAGGTATTCGCACAGCTCGGTAAGCTGGACGAACCGGTTGACGAACATCACGTTCTGGGTTAACCCAAGTTCACTGACCCGGCGGGTCAGGCTGTTGCGGTATTCCTCCCCGTTTTCGCGCTTCACGTGTGGGTGCGTGGCACCCAGCACGATATAGACCACTTCGGGGTGTTTCTTGACGATCTGCGGAAGGGCCTCGATAACGTACTCGATGCCCTTACCCGGCGAAAGCAGCCCGAAGCTAAGCAGCACACGCTTCCCTTCCACGCCGAACTGGTCCTTGTAGAAGTTCGGATCGACAAACGGGATGTCCGGAATCCCGTGCCCGATAACGGCGATCTTCTCTTCGGGCACGTCGTAGACGCTTTTGAGGATTTCCTTGCCCATCTGGCTCATTGAGACCATCCGGTCCGAGATACGGGCGATCTCCTTCAGAACAATCTGCTGCTGTTCGGTGGGGTCCTTCAGTATGGTGTGAAGCGTCGTGACCAGAGGGCGGCGCAGTCTCTTGAGCAAGGCCAGAACGTGCGACCCGCAAATACCGCCGTAGATCCCGTATTCATGCTGAAGGCATACCACCGAGACCTGGTGTATATTCAAGAACTCCGCGGCCAGCCGGTAGTCCGCCTGGGTTGACTGGCGAATCTCGAAGCGAACGCGGTCCGGATAGGGATATCCCTCCGGGCGGTCGTTCGTGGCGACAGTGAAGACGTCGTACTTATTGCGGCCGCTCTGGGCGACCGCCTCGCACAGATCGTGCGTGAAAGTCGCGATCCCGCACTGGCGGGGAATGTAATCCCCTACAAATGCAATCGGTAACTTGTCCGATAACAGCCTCGATCGTGCCATACGCCATATACCTCTATACACCTTGCAGATTCGTTGAAGATCTGCCGTTAACACCCCGGAGTCATAATATCGCACAGACGGTCCGTTCACAAGAGCTCCCTTGGGCCGCCCACGTCGCCTCGGGCAGCGGCGCTGAAGGAGCTTGCTGACGTGATCTGTCGGGACCTGCTTCGCCAGTTTGTTGGGACACACGCGGTCTTGCGGATTCACGCACCGTGGTTCCTCGGTGAAACCCAAGTCGGCCCCGCCCGCACAGGGCCGGTAAGGCCCTCAGCGACGATAAGACGCTGCACGGTTCGAAGAAATCAGCAACGGACAAAGTCCGAAAGGTGACCGCTAGTGAGAACATTCGGCAGGGCGGCGCGGAGAAGTGTTAAGTGCTCTAGTCCCGTCTTGCTAGATAAGCTTCAGCGCGGTTGGTGACAAGGAAGTATCTGTCACGCTGGGCGACGACGGTAAGCTTGTTGTCACAACGAGCCTGTAGATCGCCCAGTAGCTTCCTGCCCTCCAGGAGGCAGTATGCGGGTCTGGGCCCGTCCATCAGCGCCACAAGCCTCTGGCGGTCCTCGTCCCAGTGAGCCAAGAAACGCACCGCGCTTGTCCGCCCCGCGTATAAGGGGAACGAATATCTCCGCGGGCCGAAATAGCACAGGAACGCATCGTCCGTCAGTCGGGGCCGCAAGGCCTGGCCCAGCTCGCTGCAACTGCGCATCGCCAGGGCCCGCGGGCCTGTATGGGCGATACCGAATATCAACGTCGCGCACACCGTCGCAGCGGCCCAGCCAATGTAGCGGCGGCGGCGGCCGTGGCGCAGGCTGAGGCTTGCGGGCACCAATGACACCGCAACAAGCACCGCCGGCAAGACGATCCACAGGTCAAGCCAGCCCTTTTGAAACTCGTAGACCCCCAGGGCGACAATCATGCCCATCACGCTCAGGCGCATAGCGATGCTCCCGACGTGATACAGGCGGTCGCGCCGAGACGACTCGACCCACGCCCCCAGCGGCAGTGCGATCGCCACGGCCAGCGGCGCGGCGACCGGGAGAATGTACAACTCCAGCTTGGTGCGACTGACCATAAAGAACGCCAGCGGAACCAACACGGCGATCCAGCAGAACAGCGCGGTTGGGTTCTGGGCCCGGCGCGACCAGCGGGCAGGAAAGCTGCGTGTGATCGCCCCGGGTAGGTAGATCGTCCAGGGCAGCATTCCCCCCAGCAGGATCACGATGTAGTAGAGGCCCGGGAATTGTTTTTGTTCGATCGCCCTGACGGCGAAGCGGGCGAAGTTCTGGACGATGAGGAACTCATAAGCGTAATCCGGGGACACCATCCCCGCGGCGACGTACCATGGCGCGGCGATGACGAGGAAGATCAGGATCCCCGGTATGTTCGCCAACTCGCCGACCCGCCGCCACCGTCCGGACACAAGCAGATACGTCGCCACGACAAGCACCGGCAGAACGAGCCCGGCCGGTCCCTTGATCAAAGTAGCAGCGGCGCAGAAGGCGTAAAACCCCAACCATCGCTTGTTGCCGGCGCGGCGCTCGGCGCCGAGGGGCTGTTCGTATCGCCAGAACCACCACAGCGCCAGGAACATCAGCGCGGCGAATGGCATGTCCATTCGGTACAACCTGGCGGCGACCATGAACCCGGCCGAGGTCGCCAGGATCACCCCGGCGACAAGTCCGGTGAAGTTTCCCGCTGCCCGCCGGCCCCAGGCGAACGCCGCCAGAACCGCCAGCGTCGCGAAGGCGCCCGACACCCCCCTGCCGCCCATCTCCAGGTCGCCCGTGATGTATTGGCCCGCCGCAACCAGCCAGTAATACGGGGCCGGCTTGTCCATCCATGGCTTGTCAGCCTTGTAGGGGATGAGCCACTTACCGGTCTTGACCATGTGCTGGACAATGATGGCTGCGCGGGCTTCGTCCGGATCGGCCAGCGGGAGGGAACCGGCACGGAACAAAAAGAGCGCTCCGCAAAGACCAAGCAGCACCAAGACGTATCGGGCCGCCTGGGCGCGGGATCGGTCCGTGACCCGGGACATCTGGGTTGATCCGCCGCTGCCCGCAGCGTCTTGATTCCGTTCGAGAAGCATTAACCATCCTTGGATAAACCGAACGCTGTCTGCCAGTAGCTTACCCCCAGCGGCGGCCTTGGCGTTGCGAGGCCCCCGGGTAAGCTGCCCCTTACTGTACATCAACTGGAGGGCGTTGGGTAGATATCGTATCGGCACAGACCCGGTGTCAGCTGTCGTGAATGTTGGCGGGTGACCTGCTTTGTCTGGGGTGTTAACGGCTCCAGCACATCCCGTTTGCAATTCCGCCGCGGATTGCTATGCTCGGTCCGCACGGATGAACCAGATCACCACCGGACTTGGAGATTCTGGACATGGATATTGCTACCCAGCTCCAGTCGCACCCGTTGTTTGCAACTTTCAGTCCCGAGGCGATGGCCGAGGCCGTCTGCGCCGGTACGGGGGTTACTTACGAGCTGGGCGACATATGCATCCGCCAGGGCGAAGCGGGTGAGGTCTTCGGCGTCTTGATCTGCGGGCGGTTAGAGGCGGTGCGGGGCCACGGGACTGACGAGGCCGAGAAGCTGGGGACCATCGAACCGGGCGAGTGCTTCGGCGAGATGTCGATGCTGACCGGGAACCCCACCGGCGCCGACGTCGTAGCCGTTCAGCCCAGTGAGGCGGTCGTGTTCTTGCAGGAGCGGATCGGGCCCATCCTTGCGATGAACCGCGACGCCCTGAGGTTCCTCACCCGCCTGATGAGTTCCCGGCTCGCCCCAAAGCGGAGTCCGCAGGCCCCGCCGCAACCCGCCGCGGCCCAATACGCCCTTGGCGCGTCCTACCCCATGCGAGTTCTGTCGGTTAGCTGCCGCAAGGATGATATGCGGTACAGCTATTACGACACGACCAGCGAGATCGCCCAGGTAACCGGGGGCACGACCGCCCTGGGCGGCGACAGCGCCGTTCATACGTACAACGGCCCAAAGGGCACGCGGCAGCGCGATATTCATCCCGCCACGCACGAGGCGGCGCTGCGGGCGGCGTTGGAGGACTTGACCGGCGCGGACGACGGTGTGCTCGCTTCGGTTTCGCAGATATCGGTTATCGCTCATCGTGTCTGCCACGGCGGGCTTGACTTCAACGGCCCGGCGGTGGTGGACGAGGAGGTCAAGCGTCAGATCGAACGGTTGGGCTGCCTTGCGCCGATGGAGAATCCCTACAACTTAAAGGGTATCGAAGCGTGCGAGGCCCTGGCGGACGGTGTCCCTCAGGTCGCGGTGTTCGATACCGCCTTTCATTTGAAGATGCCCCCCGCCGCCTACCAATACGCGCTGCCGGCCGATCTTGCCGGTGACAAGCAGCTTCGCCGGTTCGGTTCTCACGGGATATCCCACCAAAGCGCCGCGCGGGCCGCCTGCGGGTATCTGGGAATGAACCTGGATACCTTGAAGATGATCTCCTGCCATATGGGTACCGGTGCGTCGGTGACCGCGATAGACCACGCCTTGCCGGTGGACAACAGCATGGGAATGACGCCGTTGGAGGGGCTGGTGATGGCGACGCGGCCAGGCGACCTGGATCCGGGTTTGGTGTTGCATCTGGTTGAGCAGAAGGGGATCGCGCCGAGCGAACTGAGGAGGCGCCTGTACACCGAGTCGGGCCTGCTGGGGCTTTCGGGGATCTCCGGGGATGTGTTGACCGTCCTGCAAGCCGCCGACGAAGGAAATCCGCAAGCGCTGATGGCGATAGAGGTCTTCTGTCGTCGGGCGCGGAAATACCTCAGCTCCTACGTGGGGTTGCTCGGTGGCGTCGACGTGGTGGTGTTCACCGGGGGGGTGGCCCAAAACGCTCCCGGGATCCGGGCCCGCATCTGTCAGGGCCTGGAGTGGATGGGCGTGCGGCTGGATGAATCGGCCAATCGGACCGCCAGCGTGCGCCCGGGCGAGGTCGCCCAGATTTCCCGGAGCCAATCTCGTGCCGCCGTGCTGGTGGTGGGGGGGAACGAAGACCACGCCATCGCCCGCCATGCCGTCCGCGCGGTGGCGCAGAAGCGGGTCACCGAGGTCATCCGTCGTCGCCAAGAGTCGATCCCGATCAGCATGTCCGCGCACCACGTGCATTTGACGCAGGAACACGTCGAGGCGCTGTTCGGTCCCGGGCGACAGCTGACTTGGTATGCGGACCTGACCCAACCGGGCCAATTCGCCTGCGTCGAGCAGGTCAGCGTGATCGGCCCCAAGGGCCGAATCGATCGCGTTCGCGTGCTTGGGCCGGTCCGGCCGGAGTCTCAGGTGGAGATCGCACGCACTGAGGAGTTCAAGCTCGGGGTCGACGCACCGGTTCGCATGTCGGGCGATCTGGAGGGCACGCCCGCCATAACGCTGGAGGGGGCCAATGGTCAGGTGCACCTGGACCGAGGCGTGATCTGCGCCATGCGACACGTACACATGTCGCCCTCCGACGCGCTGTCCTTCGCCGTCCGCGACCGGGACGTCGTCCGCGTCCGCGTCGCCGGCGAGCGGTCGCTGATATTCGGCGACGTGGTGGTTCGGGTGCGTCCGGACTTCCGGCTGGATATGCACATCGACACCGATGAGGCCAATGCCGCCCAGTTGAGCAGCGAGGCGGAGGGCTACCTGGACTCCATACAGGAACGGTCCTGGGCCTGATTATCCGCGACGGTGCCGGACCTTCGATATGTGGTTTATTCGGGGATTGGTTCTGGGAAAAGCCAGTAACATAATTGTGGGGCGCGCTCGTGCGCGCCCCACGTAGGTAAAACAGCAAAACATGCTATTAAGGCGGCTGCGCTTACCAGGAATACCCGAGCGTCGCGCCGCCCCAGAACTCGTCGCTAATTATCTCATCCCGAAACGCTTGCGAGAAATATAGTGAGCCCGTCAGCGTCAAACTGCCGTATTCTGCCGGGAGGTTCACAGCAGCACCCAGGTCGTAGGCGACATCCAGGCCGTAGGTAAGGTTCGCCAGTCGCGTCGACGGACTGCCTACACCCAGGGCGGGGTTCAACCACCGATGATCCATACCCAGCACCAGCGACGGCGTCACAGTAATATTCCGCAGGATAGGCGCCCCGCCGCATATCTCAGCCAGCGAGAAATCGTGGCTGATACCGAATTCGAGCCAACTGCCCCGGTAGTCGTCCATGTCAAGATAGTAGCTAACGTAGGGGTTCAGGACAGGACCTTCCGTGCCGACACCGAAAGCCCTCCACAACGGCCCGTCGTCGAAGCTGAGCGTCACATACCACTCGTGCGTGAAATCGAGCTCCCCGTTAACCCTCGGGAGGTGGTACCCGATCCACCCGGTCTCGATCGCCATATGAAGCGCCTCGATGTCGCGGCTGTAGTAGACGGTGTAGTCCACCTCCTGGAGGTTGTTGCTGTCCGTGGGCGTGAGCCTCTCCTGGCCGGCATACCACTCAAACCAAAGGCCAATCCCGACGTTCCCCCATTCGCCCATGTCCAGTTCTGTTCCGACGGAGAGCTGGTGGTTTAGCTCCTCACGGCCCTCCCTGGCATATTCACTTAAGTTCACCCCGCGAAAGATGTAATCAGTGATCAGGGTGTAGTCGATGCTGAAGCTGAGGGGGATCGGCTTGGTCCACTCAGATTCGACCTCCGGGGACGCCGGAGGCGGCTGGTTGACTTCGGCAGCAAGCAAGGCCAGCAACCCGCTGTTTGAATCGTCGGCGGTGGTCGCCTCCGCACGGGCCAAGGCTGGCACAACTAGGAGCGTTACTACGAGTAGTAATTGAGTTGCCGCAAGGTCTTTCATCCCTATCTCCTTCCATGGTGTTAGGTTGAACCTTCACGGTCTGGGCCTACACAATATATTGTGTATAATTGTGCAATCGGCACAATACCTGAGAACCTTTTCGCGAAGCAAGAGAAACTTTCAGAAATTTTTTAGATATTCCTGAGTTGTAGAACGGGGGGTTTGAGCCCCATCTGGCGGACCTGTTGTCGGGCGGCGCGCGTGGGTAGGCGCTTCATTTGTGCGTCGAAGGGGGATATCAGTTTCAGCTTGGAAGCTATCGCGCGGTAGCAGTCGGGTAAGTCGAACTTTTCCAACACCCCTGTCAGCATCGACGAGCCCGGCCAGCGGTAGAGCGGGACTTGGGTGAGCTGGGACCAGCTCAGCAGGGAGTTTATCAGCGTTACCTTGACCGGCCGGGAGTCCAGGACCCCCGCCAGCAGCGCGAGGATAGCGCCCATCCCGCGGCCGATCAGGTGGATTTGCTTGTAACCGTATCCGGCGATCCAGTCCAGCGTGGACAGCACGTCGTGGACCCTACGCCCGATGTACGGCTCGCCCAGCAGCAGGCCGTGAGCGTTGTAAAAGTAGTCGCAGTCGTAGGATGCGAAGAAATCGTCCCCCTCGCAGGCCGCCGAGATGCTCTGGCCCACCCCACGCACGTCCAGACCGAAGATGCGCCCCTTGCCCAGCAGTTTCCGCATCGCCGGCGCCCTGATGTCTTCAATCGCCGCCAGGTGCGGTACGAGCAGCGCGCAGGCCCCCTCGGCCGGAACACCGAAAGCGGTGCCCTCGGGGGCGGCGGTGGTAATAATGCTCTGGATGCCCGGTTCGCTCTGCAGCGCGTACTTCTGGTAGTTGATCTTCCCGATCCACTGGGCCCTCAGGACGCGATGGTGCGGCGGGCCGCAGCGCTTGGGCAGCACCAACATGCGATTAAGCATCGCCCTCAGTCGGGTCCGCCCGACCCGCCCGCGCTGCTCGGCGAGGCGGCGTGCCCGGCCGCGCGTGAAATCCAAAACCTGCTTCGATCCGTCGGCGAGCACGGAGCCGCCCCTTGCCGCCGCGATTTGGGACTCAGGGCGGATCGTCAAGCGCGGCTCGGCGGGTGGGGCCCTCAGTGCGGCGTGCTTGATGAAGAACGCGTACATGTCCTCGCGCGACTGGCGCGGTAGCCCGTGCGGGCCCTCACGGGCGGCGAGCTTGATGTTTCCTTCCGCGCCGAGCAGCCGATAGATCCGTCTCAGTTCGTGGTAGGCGGTATCGGCGCCGCGCTGGTCGAAGGCGTCGTTTCGCTTCGTCAGCAGGATGAGTGGGCGGGGGGCAAAGGGGATGAAAAGCTCGTACTCGTCGAGGCCCAGCTCGATCAACCTCGGCGGGATCTGCTCGACGTCGGCTGGGTGTTCGTTCTCCATGTTGGAAAGGAACGTGGTGATAAAGCAGCTTGGTGCGGCCATCGTGAACCGGTCGTCCAGCCCGCACAGCCAGGTTGTCATCGTCCCGCCGCCGGAGTTGCCCGTAATACCGACACGCGTGGCGTCAGTCTCCGGCCGCCGCAGCAGATAATCCAGCGCCCGGATCCCGTCCCACGCCCGCCAGGCGCCGAAAAACTCGCCCGTCAGCGCCATCTGGTGCCCGAGCATGTTGTGCTCGCAGCACACCTCGAGCCGGCGCGTCCCGTCCTTATCGAGATACTGCTTGCGCTCGCCCTGGCCGATCGGATCGTACATCAATCCCACGAAGCCCTTGGTTGCCAAGCCCTGCATGAAGCCCTGATACGCCGCTGACGCCTTTCCGTTGTCGCTGTGTCCGCAGACGCCCAGCACGCACGGGGCCGGGCGCGTCAGGCCCTTGGGCACGAACAGGTTCGCCGAGACGATAAACCCCGGGCGACTTTCGAACAGGAGCTTCTCGATGGTGTACTTGGCGTGCTTGATCGTACCGGTGATACGGGGCTTGAGCGGAGTGCGTGGGGGGAACTTACCGAAAGACCGGCGGATCTTGAGCCGGACCTGCTTTTGAAGCGTAATTACGTCCGCACGGGTGCGCAGTTTCTTGCGTTCGGCGAGCCGCTTGGCGTGCGCCTCCCGGATGCGCGCAACGTAGTATTCCTGGACCATGTGCCCGTATCGGTGAAACTCCAGCGACAATGTCTCGACCTTCGCCATGTTTCTGTGGCTTATCGCGTTTCTTGTCGTTCGGTGACCCAGATTGGGGAGGACCACGCCATCTCTCCGTCTGTCTGGAGGATGCGGGCGTAGTAGTAATCCGTTTTCTTGCTTGAGCATCGGTCACGGAGGGAAAGGTTCACGTCGAGAGCGGTATTGTACTTTGCGCGGATGATCTTGCCGTTGCGGATAATCTCGGCGGCGAGGATCGGGGCCGTTCCCCAGACGCGGAACTGCAGCTTTCGCGGGTTGTCCGGCGGGCTTTGGATCTGCGAGCCCATCGGAGCTCCGTCGATGCGGAAATCGACGACGATCCTGGCGTGCGTGGTTGCGTAGCACCGCCTGCAGCGCAGGGCTTCCCAGATGTCCTCGCTTCGCAAGCTGCGCGCGTAGACGCCCGCCAGCGGGCCTTCGCCCGGATGCCCCGTGTGGTTGTCCGACGAGCCGATCACACCGACTCGCCTCCCGGCGTTCAGCATCGTCTGGACGTCGTGGAACCCCTCGTGCATCCGCCGCGGGAAGTGCGGTATGTTTCCGCGGAACTCGAACCGCCCGTGCCCGGAGCAGATTTCCACCAGCCGCTCGACATCGTCGTTGCGGTAGCGCCACTCGTCCCACGTTCCGTCGTCGTTGTGGTGGTGGGGGATGGAAAGGAAATCAAAACCTTCGTAGAGCTTCCACGCCTTCTGGACCGCGTCGATTCGCGGGTCGCAGTATGGCGCCACGCCCGGGTTCAGGAAAATAAAGCACGTGTCGCCGCGAGCGCAGCGGTACTCCATCCCGGCGAAGGCGATAAACTTACCCTCCCGCGTGACCGCAGCTGCGCAGTCGTTGGAGGCATCCCACGCCTGGCGGGCGAGCTGGCGGGTCCAGGTCTTGTAGACGTTGTGGTGGTCGGTGATAGCGATAAAGTCCAACCCCGCCACGTCGCGAGCGTATTGGCAGATCTCCACGGGCGTGGCGGGCATTACGGTGACCCAGTGGTTATCGTCGCTGTAGGACGTGTGGACGTGCAGGTCGCCCCAATAGAGGTTCATTCCACCCAGCGCGTCGGCGGGCGGGAGCGGGTTGCTGCGCCCTTGCACCTTACCGTCCAGCACCGCCGTAACGCGGATGGGACGGCGGGGTGCGATGTCCAGATCCACCTTGGCGACCCCCTTGCGGTTGGTCTTGATGCGCTTGCGGATCTTGGTTCGCCCGACGGTCAGCTCTACTTTGCCCGTGTGGTTCGGGATTGCGTTGGACCAGCGGTCGTTAATGCGAATGTTCAGCTTGCCCTTCGCTCCCCGGGCCGAAAGTAAAACATCCAGGTGGTCCGGCTCGTCGGGAACCAAGATCACCTCAGGCGATTTATCCAGATCAACGAATTTGCCCGATCCGTCCACGTCCACCGAGACGTCGAAGCGGTTGGCGTTTTGACGGGACTGAATGATGCGGTGGGCCGTGCGAACGCCGTACCCGATCCCGTGCCACGCCGATCCGTACATGATGCGAATCTTACCGCCCGGTGGGAGCCGGCCCTTCTCGACCGTAATTGCAACGGCGTTGGAAGCGGCCTTGTGAAGCTTCGCTGGCGTGCTGGTGTCGACGATCTGTCCAGCGTCGCCCCGGTACCCGCGGGAGATGTTCCTCGCCCGCACGAGGCACCGCCCGTCGTCGGTGAGGGCGTGCACGTAACCTGCAAACTGGGACTGTTTGGCGACCTGCGGTTTGCTCCAGGAGTGCGACCCGGGCAGCAGGATCCGTATCCCGCCGCCCTCGGCCAGCCCGTTCCGCCCAGCCGTGTATGTAAACTCGAAGACGTGGACCGTACTTACGCGGATCTTCCCGCTGGGTCGTAACGTGATCTTCCCCAGGTCTTTTGCTCGTCTGGCCATCGGCTCGTCGCGTCCTGTGATGCGCGTTTCCCGGTCGCCGCGGAACATCGTCCCGCGCTGGGCGAAGGACAGTAGCATACCAGCGCGACGGAATGAACACCGGGATATTCTCGTACCCCAGCGACGGGCTGATTCGGAACGTCCCCGCAGAGGCGGTTGATGATCCCGATCATTGCGACGACCCGTGCGATGGGATATCTTGGTGCCTGTAAGGATTCCGCCAACACGCGAGTCATTCGTTGGCGACAAGAAACAGGAGAAGATCCATGAGACGCCACTGCACCCAACTCATCTGTGCCATTGTCCTGGTGAGTTTCTTCCGGGAAGCGCGGGCTGCCTGTGGATAGGAGGACGAGAGAGATTCACATCGTCCACTTCGGCGATTCGATCACTGCGGCGAAATACGTCCAGCCAATGCAACGGCTTGAGGCGATCACCCAGAAGCAGCTGCGTGCGGCCTACAACAACGACAAGATCTTCTGCCACAACGTCTCGAAGGGCGGCTGGTGGATCGAGAAGTTCATGAGGCCCGGCGGATGGTACGAGACGAAGTGCCTCCCCGTCCACAAGCGGATGGACATGTGTTTCATCATGTTCGGCGTCAATGACGAGGACAACAGGACCCCCCACCAGTTCAAGTCCGATCTGATCGCCATGTGCGACCGCCTCGAGAGGGATTATCCGGGCGTGACGATCGTGCTGTGCACCGGCGTGTACGTCAAAGACAGGGATTGGTGGGCGAGAATGGGCGCCGACGCCGAAGAGCCCATCAGCAGGGAATACTACTGCAAGACGCGTCAGGTCGCCGGCCAGCGCGGATACCTCCTGGTTGACGTCTACAAGCGCATGGTCCAGCAGATGCACAAGGGTAACTGGGACATGTTCATCCGCAACCAGAAGCTGTCCAACAAGTACTACAACAAGGTGATCGTCGACGACTCGAAGGACGCCCAGCGCGCCGAAGACGGCACCAAGTGGTTTAAGGATGTCCACTCCAACGTGAGGGGTCTGGAACTGATCGCCGATCTGGAGGTCGAGGTCCTTCGGGCCGCCTACGGCGAAAAGCTGCCGTCGGATGGCACTGTCAAGCAAACCTAGCCACTGCCGCTGCCACCCGCCTATGAGGGCGCGGCTTGTCAGCGATACAGCGACGGATTCTGGCGGGCGTGGCGTTCCAGGCCGTCCATGATCGCCTTGCATGATCCCTGCCAACGGTCCGGCGGGATGTCCTCCGTGATGCCCATCAGTACCCCGTCGATCGAGTCCAGCTCGCCAAGCAGGTCCACCGTCGCCGCCTCGACCTGCTCATCGGACTTCAGGTGCACCGACGAGGGAAAATTGAGCCAAAGGACCTTCTCACCCCAGGCCGCCCGGGCCTCGCCGAGCGTCATGTCGGTGTCGGGGGCAGGCGTGAACGCCTCGATGTAATCCAGGTTTGTTCGCCCGATAAGCTCCGACAGCCCCCTGCAGTTGGCGTCGAGGTGGCACCCGATCAGCTTCCCGCCGGCGTGCATAATCTCGGCCGCCTCTTGGTAATGTGGCAAGTAGTACTGCTCGAACATCTCGGGGCCGACGATTTCCGGCGGGACGTTCCCGCCATAGTTGGCGAACAGTGCGGGCGAGTCAGCCACCATCGAATAGATCTTGCGCCGGTTTGCGACGTTGGCCTCGTAGAGCTTGAGGACCTCATCCCGCCGGTCCATCCACTCGAGGCAGAAGGTCTGCATCACCATGATGTTCCCGGAAATGAGCTCCTGAAGCGGCTCGAGGCCGAACCCGGCCCGGCAGATAAAGTCCTCGCCCAGTTCTTCTTCGGCGGTCACGAACGCCTCGTAATTCGGCTCGAATTGTGCGTCCTGGATGTAGAACAGGATCGCCTTGTAATCCTCGGGCGTCTTGAAGAGCTTCTCGTGGTGCCACGTGGTGAACCCGACCGGCTGGTGCAAGCTCGTAAGCGTTCCCGCGGGCGTCTCGATCGTGATGCGTTCGAACTGCTTTGTGCCTTCCCAATAGAAGTTACTGGTTGTCTTGACGTTGGGCCGGTGCGTCTTGACGACCGGGACCTTGCGGTACACGATGCACATCCCTCGGTTGCGCATCTCGCGCTCGGCGGTGCACTGGGGAATCTTGTCCTCGTATATCGTGAACGGGACCTTGTCGGCGTGTCCGCCCTGCAAGACCCGTAGAACTCGTTGGCGAGGTGTCATAGCGCCTTTGTCCATGCTCTTGCAATTCGCCGCAGATCTCGCAACGGGATCGGCCTTGTCCTCTTGCCCACTTCGGCCACGAAGTGCTCGGAATAGAAGATGCACGGGACGCCCAGAACGTGGTTGTGTATGGTGAAATCCAGCCACTTGTCATAATCGCTGTGCAGCCAGTCGTCCGCGTCGATCAGATGATGCGGAAGCGCCGCGCGGGCCAGGTCTGCCCGGGCGCCCATCGCCGCCAGCGGATCGGCGGGATTCGCCTCGATGTCGTGCAGGCGAACCTGGTCCAACGTGTCGTAGAAGTAGGGGTGGACGGTGGAGGAGTTTATCAGCGCGTCCGGTTTTGCGGCCTTTGCGGCTAGGTAGATGTCCTTCTGCAACTGATACAGCAGCTCGGCGCCCCAACCGTCGCGGGCGAGGGTGAACTTCGGTTTTTTCTTGGGTCTGTACCCCCGGGATGAAGGGGCTTGGTCTTTCCAGTCCACCTCCATCGGTTGGCGGCGCAGCTGGTCGATCTTGAACCCGTCGGCGTTTAAGGACCCGCGGTCGGGCGACAGCATGTAGTGAACCTGACGCGCCAAGAACCTGCGGTAACCCGGATGGGTCGGATCGACGGAGATCTTTCGGCCGTCTTCAAACAAGCACCATTCGGGGGCAATGCCCTTGGCGTACCAAGTTGCGATCCACAGCAGGACGCGCCTACCGGCGGCGTGTTCGCGATCGATGAAACCCCGCAGGTCCGGCCAGCGGCCCTTGTCAACGTCCCACGTGTCGCCGATGGACCACCCGGCGTCGATGGTAGTCGTGCCGATCGGAACGCCGGCCTTTATCAGCCGGGCGAGCCCGCGCTCGTAGTTCGCCTGGTTGCACGACTCGCCGAAGCTGACGTGGTTGAGCGGTGTGCTGAACCTGATGGAGTTGGCGGCCTGGTCGCCTACGCCGCAGTAGATTGGGCGGGACCACCACTTCGGGCGGCGTCCCGGACGCCAGCGGTAGGCGGCGGGGTATTGGGCCTTCAGCCCGCGGGCCAGCAGCTCGTGGCGGGTCTCGCCTTCACGCCCCGGAAACAGTTGCACGCGGACGTTCTTCCTGGCCTGCGACAGTGGTGTGTGTCCTTCGAATTCGATGATCACTTCCACGTCACGGTTCTCCGCCGCAAACGTCACTATGTTCCACCGGTGCCATCCGGGGCGGGCCTTGATGGATATCAGGGACCGCCGGCCCTGGCCCTCGATTATGGCGGCAAACGGCGGCGGGGTGAACTTCGCACGAGACTCGAAGCTCTCCACGCAGCCCATGATGATCTTCTGCGGGAACGGGTACGGTTTGGTTCGGTGCCTTCTTGAGGGTGATACGCACCAGATTTTCTCGGGTGTAAAGCCGAGACGGCTGGGGGTGATCCGCCCGACGAGTTGGGTTCGCCGCGCGCTGCGGAGGGGCACGTTCATTGTACTCATAGTTATTCCTTCTGTTCTTCCAGGTCCGCGCTGGTGTCCCGTTGCTTTGGCGCTGTGGGACCTGTGTCTGTGCTAAGATAGCGGCCCCTGCGGGACAGGCAAGTGTCTGTGGGAATCGTTTTGACGGAATCGCCTGTTTGCTTTGGCGCAGGGGCGATCTGCGACCCAGTGTGGTTGACCGGATTGGGCGATTCGGATATTGTCCTGTGTCACCCTTTGTGCGGTGGACCCCGCCGCCGAGGGAGAGAGGACGTTTCAGATGGCGGAGAGAATGAAGGTCGGGTTTGTTGGGTGCGGGGCTTTTTGCAGCGGTATACACATTCCAAATGTCGCGAAGAACCCCAGCTTCCAGATCGTCGCCTTCTGCGATCTGGACGAGACGCGCCTGGGCGATCTCGATCGGCAGTATGATGTCAAGTACGTCACCACGGACATGACGAGGCTGATTCGCGACCCCCAGATCGAGTTGGTGATCTGCGGGACGAAACCGCACGACCGGATGGAGATTATGGAGCTGTCCGTCGAGCACAAAAAGCACCTGTTCGTCGAGAAGCCGCTCTGCTGCCGGCGGGAAGAAGTCGAGTCGATGGTCCGGTTGATGAACGGGGCCGAGACGCTGTTCATGGTCGGTTTCAACCGGCCCTATTCCCCGATGATGCAGGACATCAAGCCGCTGTATCACAAGCAAAAGGCCGCCGGCGCCGGCAACACCACCATTATCTACCGCATCGTCGGTGAGGCCCAGCTCTGGCCGCCCGTCTGGCAGAAGATGATAATCGAAAAAGGCGAATCGTCGCTTGTGCACGAGACGGTCCACATCTTCGACCTTCTTAATTGGCTGACGGACCTTGAGCCTGTCCGTGTCTACGTCTCCGGTGGCGGGAACATGGACAACGTGGTGACCTTGGACTATCCGGACGACATCACGGCCGTGATCATCTCCGGCGACAACTCCACGTCCGGGTGGCCCAAGGAGCGGATCGAGATAAACGCCAACCACGGGACCATCGTCGGGGAGTTCTTCGTCGAGCTGTTCACCTGCAACGTCAACGGCGATGCGATCCACAAGACGTATGAATACGAGGTTGCCGGGGCGACTTATAACGGCGGGGTTCGCCAGTGCGCTGAACTCGGGTGGGAATGGCGCAAGGGCGTTACCGACGAGCAGCGCCGGTACGGTTACTACTACGATAAGATGCCCAAGCCCAACAAGGGCCACTACGAAGAGCTGGAGCTTTTCCGCCGAATGATTCTCGCCGGGGGGCCTTCGGTGACCGACGTGGTCCGCGGGGCGATGGCGAATCTGACCGCCTGGTGTGCGCTGGAAAGCTGTCAAGCCGGTAGGCCCGTGGACCTGGACTTGTCATATCTGAGGGACCTATGAGCAGGATCGTCCCACCCGATCAGATGAACGAGCAGATGCGCAAAGCGCGCAACTGCGCGCTTGATATTCTCGCCCCGTCGTCAGCGGACCTGGAGCACGGGCTGGAGCTGCACGCCGATTCGATCGTTGTTGAATCGTATGGCTTCGTCCCGCGGGCCGCTGTGGATGGGGATGCGATGTCCCGAGCGATCGAAGCCGGCGCATCGAGCATCGAGCTGAAAGACATGGAAGAATCCATGCGCATCGAGCGCATCGTCAGCGATCCCGACGAGCAAGCTCAGTTCAAGCTGGCGTGGGACGTTGCGGGCGTCACCTGCATCCTCATCAACGCCGGCGAAGAGTACAATCCGGTGCCGATTATCCTGAAGAGATTCGCGCACCATACGTACCTTGCTGAGATGCTGCGGGATTTCGTCCCCAAGGCGATCACGCCGGACGACATAACCGAGGCGAAGGTGCGGGGCCGCCACTGTCTGTACTTCACCTGCAACGCCGTCCCGCTTCCGCAGGAGTGGGTCTCCGTCCAGGAGGAGCTTCGGTATATCCGCTACTTCTTCCAGCTTGGGGCGCGGATGATGCACCTGACGTATAACCGGCGGAATATAATCGGCGACGGGTGCGCTGAGAAGACCGACGCGGGCCTGAGCGATTTCGGCCGGGCGGTAGTGGGCGAGATGAACCGTGCCGGCGTGATCGTGGACGTGGCCCATTCGGGCTACCAGACCTGCCTGGACGCGGCGGGAGTCTCGGACAAACCCGTCGTTGCCTCCCACACCGGCTGTTACCAGGTCAACCCCCATTATCGCAACAAGCCGGACGACGTGCTGAAGGCGATCGCCGAGACCGGCGGGCTTGTCGGAGTCTGCTGCATACCGGCCTTTCTCGGCGGGGCGGGCGATGTCACGTCAATGCTGGATCATATCGATCATCTTTCCAAGACGATCGGGACGGATCACATCGCCATCGGCACCGACGTGTCGTATCGCTCGTCGCGCTGCGAGCGGGAAGAAAAGAAGATTCCCAAGCGCCCCAAGCGCCGGACGCCCTGGCGGAAGTTCTGGGCGCCCGACGAGCCGCACTTCAAGAGCGAGTGGCGACAACCTCGCCAGATCATGTCCATGGCCTGGACCAACTGGCCCATCTTTACGGTTGGGCTGGTGCAGCGCGGGTACTGCGACGAGGACATCAAGAAGATAATCGGCGGGAACGTGATGCGTGTGGCGCGGGCCGTTCTGGAATAAAACTGCGCCGACCCCGCAGGGCCGGCAAACGCTACAGGATGGTGTTAAGTGTTCTAGCAAGCGAGAATCTCGAGGGGTGTTTATGGAGGCGGTTATGAATCGCAAAGTAGTTGTGTCGGTAATGGGTTGGCTGCTGGTCGTGTTTGTCTGTGGCGGATCTGGGATCGCCAAGGAGTATCACGTCGTACCGGAGGGGGGGGACGATGCCAATCCAGGCACGACCGACTCGCCGCTGCGCACGCTGCGGTACGCCATTACCATCGCTGCCCCCGGCGATACGCTGACGCTATACAAGGGGCGTTACCCCGTCCGGCCACCCGAGCGGTCGGTCCCGAGTTCCCCCGCCGCGGCTGATGAGACCGAGGCGCAGAAGCAGAAGCTCGCCGAGCTGACCGCCCGTATCGAGCGGCTGGAGGAGCGGGTGTTCTTCGACGAATCCAGTTTCCTTATCACCCGCAGCGCCACGGCCGCCAAGCCGATTACGATCCGAGCCGCAAGGCGCAACCGTGTGGTTATCTCCACCAAGGGGAACGGGTTTTCCCTGCATCCCGAGTATGATCTGACGGGCTTTATCTTCGACGGACTGGTGTTCGCCAACTGCGCGGAGAACAGCTTCACCGCCAAGGGCAGTTGGATCATCATCCGCAACTGCATCATGTACGGCTCGGGCCTTGCCGCCAAGAACAACGATACCAGCAAGCGGCGACATCACTTCATGGTCGAAGGGTGCACGATATACGACTTCCGTGGGATTCCGCTGTTCCCGGACAACGTCCACAAGGTGATACTGCGCAATAACGTGATCCTCAACAGCGGATCGGTGGCGATGGACCCAGGGGGCGTCAGCGACATGCTGATCGAGAATAGTTTCGTCGTCAACACCGGCAATCGCATCGGGGCTCTGAAGATCCGCTGGGGGAATGTTGAGCCGCTGGACGGGCCGAACTGCAACGGCAGCATCGTCCGCCGCAACGTCTTCGTCGACGGGCGAAAGTATGTTCTCCTGCTCGCCAGCGCCAACGGCGCAATGGTCTACAACAACACGCTGTGCAAGCTTTCGCCCTGGCCGATGGGTCGCGGGATCATCTACATGCAGCGCGACGCAGTCGACATCGCCCCGGGCCGGCCGAACGGACCCAATAAGAACAACGTGATCAAGAACAACATCCTCTATCACCTGGGCGCCGGCGGACCGACCGAAACATGGATGACCGACTCCCTGATCTCGATGAACTTAGACATGAAGCTCGACTTCGCCGATCAGCAGATCGATTCCAACTGCTACTACACCGCATCGCCGATCCGATACATCCAGATGGGTCGCCAGGCGATCCTTGCCGATCAGGTCGCCGGTTGGGGCCCCGGGTATGATGCGCGTTCGCTGGTGGCGGTTGATCCGGGGATGGTCGATCCGCGGGCCTCCGCCGGGCCGGAAGGATTCCGTCTAAGCGAAGCCTCCCCGTGCATCGACGCCGGTGAGCACCTGACCGCCACCGTCGGCGGCGGAGCCGGTACGGTAATCCGGGTACGGGATGCCCGGTACTTCAGTGACGGATTCGATATGATCGCCGGCGATTCGGTGCGGATCGGCGCCAATCCGCCGGTCGCGGTGGTGGGGCGCGACATTGCGGCAAACACGTTGACCCTCGCCAAGCCGATCCGCTGGGCTGATGGCGATCCGGTGTCGCTGGATTATCAGGGCCGCCGCCCGGACATCGGCGCCTATGAGCACGGCGCCGAGACGGTCATTGGCGGGTCGCGGGGCCGGCGGCGAGCTATCCGAAGGACTATCCGGGAGAATCGATGAATCATCGCCAGCGAATCCAGGCGGTACTGAACCTGAAGCAGCCCGACCGCGTCCCGTTCAGCTTCAAGCTGACCGAGGCGCAGATGGACGTCTGCGAACGTCAGCTCGGTACGCGAGACTACCGCACGTACTTCGATTTCGACGTCAAGGCGGATAAGGCGGCTAAGACGAAGCTGACGACGGACTTTACGAAGTTCCATGATATAGACCCGCCGGACAACTCATGGTTCAACGAGTGGGGCGTGCTGTTTGTGGGCTGCGATACGTACCACTTCGCCCACCGGTACAATCCGATGGCGAAGTTCGATTCCGTCGAGCAGTTCGAGTCCTATCCGTACCCGGACATCGACGCCCAGTACCGTTACGAGCACTTGAAGCTCGCCGCGGCGGAGGCCCATGAGGCCGGATATGCATTCGGGGCGGGCTTTGCGCTCGGGCCGATCCAGACCATCTGGAATATCCGCGGGATGGACAATTTCATGGTCGATGCGACCATAAACGAGAGCTTCATCCGCGTCCTGTACGACAAGGTGGTGGACCTGCTTTGCGGCGAGGCGGAGGGCCTGGCGCGGTGCGGCCCGGACATAATCTACAACGGCGACAATTGCGCCACGCAGCGCGGCCCCATGGTCTCCAGGGCGTTCTGGCGCGACTGGTACGGCGAGGCGCACAAGAAGATCCGCCGGACGATCCGCCGGATCGACCCGAACATAAAGTACTACTACCACGCCGACGGGATGTGTCAGGAATTCCTCCCGGATATGATCGACACCGGGATCGACATCTTCGACCCCGTCCAGCCGGAGTGCATGGACCCGGGCCGGATCAAGAAGCAATTCGGCGACAAGCTCGTGCTATCCGGGGCGATCAGCATCCAAAAGACCATGCCGTTCGGTACCCCCGACGATGTCGCCGCCGAGGTCAAGCTGCGGATGGAGACGATTGGCGCCGGCGGCGGATATATGATGGCCCCGGCGCACTTCATCGAACCGGAGGTCCCTTGGGCCAACATCATGGCCTTCGTCGCCGCGGCGAAGGAATATGGCCGGTACGATTGATCGGTTCGCAATCCGGTGACGGTATGAGGTGAGCTGGTGTGGTTCTTAGATCCTAGGATTATGACAGTGGACATCAACTCTGGAGGTGTACGTATTATGTGCCAGTTCTTTTTGGTTTTCCTGCTGGGGGCGTTGTTCCTTGCGGTGGGCTGCGGGACGGTTGGGATGGTTATCACCGTCTCGCCTGGCGAGTCGATTCAGGCGGCGTTGGACAGGGCCGGGCCCGGCGACACCGTTCGCGTGGCGAAGGGTACGTACGTCGAGCAGGTCCGGTTCACTTCCGGCGGCACGCCCGAGGCGCCGATCGTGTTGGAAGGCGAAAGCGGCGCAGTGATTTACGGTGACCATTCGACCTGGAACCCTCAGTGGCGCCGACCCGAAGGATTCACCAAAGGCGTCTACGCCACGCCGTGCCCCTTCTTCCCGGCCTATGTCGAGGCCGACGGGCACTATGTGGAGGGTTTCAATCCGAATCTGGGCGACCCGAAGGAGGTTTTCGCCAGCGGTGGGCCCAAGACCGGCTGGGATGTGATCCGCGGGGCGTGGTGTTTCATCCCCGCCGACAAAGACGATCCGAATTCACCCGGGACGCTGCTTTTCTACTGGGACGCCAAGGACCCGCGAACGTTTGAGAGCTTTCGGATCGCGCCCGCCGGCAGCGCCTGTGTGACCATTGACGGCGCCGATTACTGCGTTGTTCGCGGCCTGGATTTACGAGCGTCCGAGTACGGCGTGCTGATTAAGAACTCTCACGGCAGCGTTGTCGAGTACTGCACCGTCGGTCCGACTACAAACGGGATCCGGCTGAAGGAAAACGCACACGCCTGCAAAGTCCTTCGCTGCGAAGTTCATTGCAACCCGTGCGTGTGGGACTGGACTACCCCGGGCGGGACGCGCGAGTGGTCGGATCTGTACTGGCTGTGCAAGAAGATCGGGTTCTACAACCGCCGATCGATCAGCCTGTTGGAGTCCGGCGACGACAACGAAATCGCCTACAACTACATCCACCACTGCTATCAGGGAGTGGAGGACAAGGAAGATCCAGAGCAGCCGCCGCGAGGACTTCACAAGAACCTTAACGTCCACCATAACTTCGTCGCCGACGTGCATGGATACGGGTATGCGCCCAACTCCAGCGCGATCAACCAGCGGTGGCACCATAACCTCGCGACGCGGACGAACACGTCGGGTATGCGCGTCAAGCGCTGCAAGATCGGCCCGCTGTTCATATACCGAAACGTCTTCACCGAATGCCGCATCAACACCACGTGGGTCTACTCCCAGCCGGCAGAGCGCTTCGGCGCGACCACCTTCATTTACAATAACACCTTCTCGAAACTGACAGGCGGCGTGTATGTCGTCTACGTCCACAACAATGCACTGCAGGCCGGCATGCCGTACGTTTATATGCGGCACAATCTTTATTACTTTCCCGATGAGCCCCTTGGGTGCTACAAGCACAATCGCATAGGCGAATACGAGTGGGATCCCGAGCATTTCGACTGCAACGTGATCCCCCAAAAGAGCCAGGAACTGCTGGACTCTAATCGCGGCGACCTGCAGGCGTGGAACCAGAACGGGCGGACGTATCCGCAAGAGCAGCGGCCGTTCGATGAGAGCTTTATGCCCACCGCCGATTCCCCGGCGATCGACGTTCCCGGCCGTTGGAATGAGTTCGCCGAATACCTCAGGACGGTTGACGGCGTGAAGCTTCCGCCTGACGGTAAGTTTCCGGGGTTGGACAAGTATACCGGGACCTGTCCCGACGCCGGCGCGCGCGAGTATGATCCTACGGGTAAGCTCGGCGAGGACAACGTTATCGGTGTCGATCCTGCGACGGTGGGCGCCTACGCGAAGCGCCCTCAGTAACCATTGGCTGTACATTCAGGCGTTTATTCTTGTCCAAAAGGAGAGCAACTGTGTTGGTGGGTACATTCAGCATCGTCGCGCGAGATGCGCACAGCGGGCATCTTGGTGTGGGTACTGCCTCGCGTGCGCTGGCGGTAGGTGCGAAGGTCATTACGGTGATTCCCGGCGTGGCGGCCGTGGCGAGTCAGTCCTTCTCTTCTCAGGTCGTCGGCCGCCGCACGGCCCAGTTGTGCAGTCAGGGCCGCACGCCCCAAGAGGCACTGGCGATGGCCCTGCGGGAGGATGTCCCGGACCCCGGGCGCGGCTTCAGCCGCGGCGCCGAACACCGCCAGCTCGCGGTTATCGACGCGGCTGGGCGGACGGCGATGCACACGGGGGCGGTCACGCTGGAAATGGCCAAGCCGTATGCGGGGCATCGTAGCGGGACTGACTATGCAGTGGCTGGGAACTTACTTACCGGCGAGGATGTCCTGACCGCCATGACCGAGGCGTTTGAACAGTCCGACGCCGGCGAGCACCTTTCCGAGCGGCTTCTTGTCGCGCTGAACGCTGCCCAGGCCGCAGGCGGCGATTCACGGGGTAAGCAGGCGGCAGGTCTCGTTACCGCGCCGCCACCGGGAACCCATCCGGAGACAGTTTTCGATGTGGACTTGCGTGTCGACGACCACCCCGACCCGCTGGGCGAGCTGCAACGCCTGCTCGCCTTGGTGCTTGGATAGGTGCGTTCGGCCCAGGAGCCCTCTGAGATGAACACGGAACGGATCGAATGGTTGAGCAAGGACTTCACCGACGCCAAAGGGAACACGTTTCCCGTTTGCGTGGCCCGCATCGTCGGGGATTCACCGGGTCCGACGCTGGGTCTGATCGCCGGGCAGCACGGGATGGAGCATATCGGCGTTCACGTCCTGCGAGAGCTGATCGAACAGATCGACCCGGCGGTGCTTTGCGGTACGCTGCTCGTATGCCCGGCCGCAAACCCCCAGGCGCTGCTGCTGGACTATGAGATCTACCCGGAACGCGAAGACCTGTCCAAGCTGGATGAGTACTTCTATTCCCGCCAGCGGCACGCCTACTGCATCTTCGCCCTGGGGCGCAGCGACACCAAGACGATGTACAATATGAATCGCCTCTGGCCCGGTAAGGGCGAAGCCGGCGTAGCTGGGCAGATCACCGAATGGATTTGGGCGACGGTGGTTGAACCGGCTGAGGTCGTCATCGACCTGCACTGCTGCGGGAACGACCGCCCGCACTTGCTGGTGAGCTGGGAAGGGCACGAAAAGGTCATGCCATTGGCGAGGTACTTTGGGTTTCGCTGGATCAAGACGGCGGACCATCCCAGCGAATACCATCAGGGCAAGTTGCACTACCAAGTCAACCAGACTGACCGGCGGTGCTTCACCGTGGAGTTTTCCCGGCAGCACGGGGTGAAATACGACGACATCGTTGAGGGTCATCGGGGCCTGCGGAACGTGATGCGGGCCTTGGGAATGCTACCCGGCGACCCGTCGATCCCCCGCCCCGTATGGTGGCAGGGCGCTAAGAGCGTACAGATCGCCGCCGAGGCCCAAGGGCACATTCGTTTCTATGTGGGGTGGTACGAGCCGGTGGCGGCCGATCAGCTTATCTGCGAAATCTTCGACGTGCCCACTTCTGCTAAGCTCCAGGAAGTCCGTGCGCCGTTTGCAGGCGTGGTGGGAGGGTTGGATTTCCGTCCGATCGCCCGCCCGGGCGAGACGCTGTGTTGGGTAAACGACGCGATGCGCGTTGACGTCCAGAATCCGACGCCGCCCAGCGATGACTGGTCTGGGATGCACTGACCGGCGCTGTGGGCGGCCGGGCCGCACACAAGGCCGATCTTGTTGCTCAGTTATGGCGCCTGGCGTTCGGCGGGGGCAAAAATAGGGTTTCATCCGGCCGATTACCTGCCATAATGTCCGCAACGTACTGACATAATTCAGTTGAAGGATCGGAGCGAAGCATGAGTTTCCGTGCCGTCGTCTGCGGTGTGCTGGGGGCGCTGTTCATTGGGTGTATCGGGTATATCAACGACAGCGTGCTGCACCTGACGTTTCTGGTGGGTAACCACTTTCCCATCAGCGTGTTCGGCCTGCTTATCCTGGGGACGATGCTGATTAACCCGTTGCTGTTTAAGCTGCGCTCAAGCTGGCGATTTGGCCCGGCGGAGCTGGCGGTGATCGTCACGCTGATGCTTGCCTCCTGCAGCATCCCGGGCAGCGGGCTTATGCGGACGTTTCATCTAACCCTTGCCATGCCCGCCCAATTCAATCTGCAGAGTGTCGGTTGGCGCAACTACAAGGTCCTAAGCTACGTCCCGCCGTCCATGATGCCCGGCGAGCCGGACGCCGAGCAGGTGGAATACGACCCGGTGGTGATGGAGAACTTCCTGACAAGCCATCCGGAGGAATCGCTGTTTGATTTTACCCGCGTCCCGTGGGCCAAGTGGGTCGGGCCGATGAAGACCTGGGGCCCGATTATCTTCCTGACCTCGGTGGGTGTCATCTGCCTGAGCCTGATGATCCACAGCCAGTGGGCCCGCCGCGAGCGGCTGCGCTATCCGATCGCCGATTTCGCTGGTGCACTGATGGAACGCGATCCTAACAGCGGGTTTGCGCCCATATTTCGCAACAAGTTGTTCTGGGTGGGGCTCATCACCATCTTTGCGATCCGTTTCGTCAACGGGATACAGGCTTGGTACCCGGAAAGCATAAAGATCCCGCTGGAATTCGACTTCACCGCGCCGATTCAGCAGAAGTGGCCCGCCTTTACGGCGGCCGGCGGCGGGTTTGGCCGCTCCTTGGTCCTGGTGCGTCTGTTTCCGACGGCCGTGGCCTTTGCGTTCTTCCTGTCCTCCGACGTGGCGCTGAGTTTGGGCCTTTCGCAGTGGTTCTTCGTGTTTGTGACGATGGCGCTGGTTGGCAAGGGGATTCAGTTGGACTCCGAGACCTTCTCTGGCGGGGCCGGAACGTGGCAGCTTTTCGGAAGCTATTTTGGGATGGGTGTTCTGCTGTTGTTTATCGGCCGACGATACTACTGGCAGCTTCTTAAACAGGCGCTGCTGTTTGTGCGCCACCCGGAGGTAGAGTCCTCAGCCGCCTGGGCGTGCAGGGGCTTTATCCTCTGCGTGGCGGGTGTGACGGTGTCGCTGACGATGGTCGGGCTGGCGTGGCCGTTCGCGCTTCTGACCATACTGATGATCATGCTGATGTTCCTGGTCGTCGCGCGGATCAACGCGGAGAGCGGGCTGTTTTTCGTCCAGCCGTCCTGGCTGCCGATAGGCGCGATGCTCGGTATTTTCGGAGCCGTGGCGATGGGTCCCAAAGCCATCGTCATCGTAGCATTGGTCTCGACGGTCCTGGTGATCGATCCGCGCGAGTGCACCATGCCGTTCATTATCAACGGACTGAAGATCAGCGAGATGACCGGGGTGAAGCCCTCCCGGGTCGCCTGGCCGACGATACTTGTCTTCGGGCTTGTGCTCTTGGTCGCCACGCCGGTCATTCTTACGAACCAATACAATTCCTCCGAGCCGCGCAGCGACGGATGGCAGTTCGAGGATGTCCCCAAGCTTCCGTTCGACGCCTCCGTTCGCGAGATGACCAAGCTGTCCCTGGCGGATGAGCTGGAAAAGTCCGAGCAGATGACCACCTACCAGCGCATCAGTGGTATGAAGCTCAATCCGAAGTTCGTCATATATGCCGGCTCGGGATTGGCCCTGGTCTTGCTGTTCAGTTTCTTCCGCCTGCGGTTTGCGTGGTGGCCGCTGCACCCGATTATGTTCCTGGTGTGGGGTACCTGGACGATGGGCCGGTTCAGCCATTCCTTCATGCTGGGGTGGCTGATAAAGACAATGGTGACCAAGCTTGGCGGCGGGGCCAAGCACAAGCAGGTGATGGCCCTGATGATCGGCATTATCGCAGGCGACCTTTTGGGCGGGATGGTCTTCATGGGCTACGGGGCCGCCTATTACGGTGTTACCGGCCTGATCCCCAAGAAGTACATGATCTTCCCGGGTTAGGAGCCCTCCATGTCGCCCAGGAAGCATCATCCCTCCGTGCCGATCCGGGGGTTGATGTTCGATCCGGCCAGGCTGACAGAGCGGGAGGAGTTTTATTTCGATCTGCTGGAGGACCTCGCCGGGTGGGGGATAAACACGCTGTTGTGGCACTTCGTGGACGACGAGGGGTTTGTGCTGAAGCTGGATTCGCACCCCGAACTTGCCACCCCGTACGCCTTCAGCAAGGCGAAGATGCGGCGGTTCATCGCTGCGGCCGGGCGGCTCCAAATAGACGTGATTCCCGAGGTCGAAGCGCTGGGCCACGCTCGCTTTATCACCTCTTTACCGCAGTATGCCCACCTGGCCGACGGCGGCGACGTGGGTTTCAACGCGGCCTGTCCGTCGCATCCCGATACGTTGCGCCTGTACGAGCAGATCATCGGCGAGGTCGCCGAGCTGTTCGACTCGCCGTATCTGCACGCCGGACTCGACGAGGTGAACCTAAGCGGGTGCAAACGCTGCGATCGTCGCGGGCGTGGCCGACCCGGCTGGTGGGTCTACGCCCAACACGCAAAGAAGCTGCATAAGATCATCACGGGCTGCGGAAAACGGATGATCATGTGGGCGGACCACGTCGAACGCGAACCGGCGATGCTGAAGGTCCTACCCAAGGACATCGTCCTGGTCCACTGGCAGTACACGAAGGTCCGACCCGAGCGTATCGCGCCGAGCCTGGATGCGGGCTTTGAGGTCATCCTTGCACCGGCCCTGTGCCATTACGGCGACGTGATCTGTCCCAACGCGGATAACTTCCGGAACATGGACGATATGGTCGCCTTGGCGGCGCGCTGGCGGCGGCGCGGCGTGGTAGGGTTGGTCAACACATTCTGGACGTCGGTTCGCGGCCTGCGGGATGCGTATATACCCCCCATCGCGTACACGGGCCGGATGCTTTCAGCCGGTAAGGCGGTCCCGAAGATACCGTTCTTGCGTCGGTTTCTCCGCGAGCGTTTCGGTCTGACGGACGGGAATGCGGCTCGGGCGTTATGGGGAGTTTATCAGACGCCGATCAGGCGGGCCGAATTGAAGGCTCTCCTGTTTGATTCCCCGGCGGATATCCACGCGGCGATCAATATCGCATGCGAGGATGGCTTCGACCGGCGGGTGGAAGCTCTGGGTCGCTGCGCCTCAGATCTCAGTGCGGTGGGCGGGAGTGTCAAGAAGCGCAAGGCGGAGTTTCTCGCCACCGTCTCGGCCGCCAGAATCGCAGTTGCGTGTCTGGGCAATGCGGTGCACCTGCGGGCCGCCTACGAAGCGTACCGGCGGGCCGAGGACCTAAAGGACAAAGGCTGCGAGCCCTCCGTCGCCGGGGTCGAGCTGAACGACGCTGCGGGGAGGCTCGAACATATAAGTAAGTCCGTCGAGGCTGCATTCGAACTGGCTCGGCGCGAGTGGGACAGGACTCGCCACAAGCGCGATCCTAAAAAGGGGATCTGGCGGGTCGCCTCGACGCCGTGCAAGGCGGACGTCCTGCTTGGGAGGCTCGCGCGGTGCAGAAGCTACAGCGTCAAGCTGGCCGCCGAGTTCCGCCGGGCCGTTTCTCGTTATCGCCGCGGCGGGTTGTTCCCGGGTGGTTTGGGTTGATCAGCTCAGCCGCACGCCCACATCCTCAAGGATCTTCAGGGCCTCGTCCTGGACGACGGCTTGGTTCATGCTGACGGTCCTTTCGGCTTGGCCGGATCAGGAACTGACAAAGAACTCGCCGTCGTAGGCGGCGTAGTGCTCCAGCGTCTTCTTGTGAATGGGGACGATGTCCTCGGGCACCTCGTCGAGCCCGAAGAATCGCACCTCGCTGCCTTCGATACCGTCGGCGCTGGGATCCCCCGTCCATCTTCGCACGACAAAGGCCATCGAGAACGGCTGGACTTGATCGCCGTTGGGGTAGCTGAACCGCTGTGACGGCCCGGAGTAAAGGGCCATTGGTTCGGCCTCCAGCACGGTCAGGGAAGTCTCTTCGGCCACTTCGCGCTTGAGGGCCTCTAAGGCGGTCTCGTCCAGTTCCACGCTCCCAGCCGGCAGACCCCACAGCGGCATGTCGAGACGCCGCTGCAGCAGCACCTGTCCGGCGTCGTTGACGATTATGGCCCGGATCCCCGGAACCAGAATCAGGCGCGACCCGACAAGCTTCCGTATCTCCTGTAGATAACCATCCATTTCGTCGTGCCCCAAGTTGCGTAAGTCTGCCAGAACCGACCGGGGTGGGCAATGATCAAATTCTATCGTGCGGGCGAATCGTCTTGATTCCGACACGTCAATCCCTTAGTATTTCCGTCGTCGACGGTCCGCTGAGGCGGGCCGTCATTGTTCAACGACCGACAGTGGATCCGGCGCCTTACAGAGCACAGCACGGAGCGAGAGACGTGAAATACAATTGCGTCGTATGCGTCAAGCAGGTTCCCGACACTAAACGAATGACCGGCGATGCGATGACCGAGGAGGGGACGGTAAACCGCGGCGCGCTGCCGGCTGTTTTCAACCCCGAAGACCTAAACGCGCTGGAGCAGGCGCTCTGCATCCGCGACGAATACGGCGGGACCGTGACCGTCCTGACGATGGGCCCCCCGACGGCGTGCGAGGTGCTTCGCGAGGGGTTGTACCGCGGTGCGGACAAGGTCGTGCTGATTACCGATCGGGCAGCGGCGGCGTCGGATACGCTGTCGACCAGCTACATCCTTTCCTGCGCCGTCAAAAAATTCTCGCCGGACATTGTGCTTTGCGGCCGCCAGGCGATCGACGGGGATACCGCCCAGGTCGGACCGCAGTTGGCACAGAAACTTACGTTCCCGGTAATCTCCTACCTGGAGCAGTTGCTGGGGCTGGATGACGGGAAGATCACAGTGCGGCGAAACATCGGGAATGGGTGGGAGGTCGTCTCGTGCAAGCTGCCTGTCCTGCTTACGGTGACCGGATCGGCGAATATCCCCCGCCCTCCGGGGGCCAGGCGAATGATGAAGTACAAGAAGGCCCGCAGCGTGTCCGAGCTTACCAGGCAAGTCGCCGATGAAATGCCCGATGCATCCCAGCAGGAAAAGGCGGCAGAGGTCGAGAAACGCCGCGAGGCCCTGAAGGGCAGGGGGCTGCTTCTTGAGCAGTGGTCCATGGACGACATCGAGGCCGACCTCGCATGGTGCGGGCGCGACGGGAGCCCAACGAAGGTCCACCGCGTCCAGTCCATCGTCTTAGCCGGAGGGGAATACCGAGAGTTTCCGCCGACCGATGAGGGCATCGCAGAACTGGTCGGCGACCTGATTGAGGACCATACGATAGGATAGTGCGGTAACCAGTTAACCAATTGACCAGGATGAAAGATGATCGACGTAAACAAGCAAGGTGAGGTGTGGGTCTTTGCGGAGCAGGAATCGGGTAAGCTTTCCGAGGTCCCGCTGGAGCTTCTGGTTAAGGGCCGCCAATTGGCCGATGCGCTGTCCGTGCCGCTGGCGGCGGTTCTGTTGGGCGACGGTGTGGCTGGACTGGCCGATACGCTCATCGCCCACGGGGCCGAGAAAGTCTATCTCGCAGAGCATCCGCTGCTGGGACATTATCAGGCCACCGGTTACGCCCGCGTGATCTGCGATCTGGTCGAACAGTACAAACCGCAGATTTGCATCTACGGAGCCACCCCGCTGGGGCGCGACCTTGCCCCGACGGTGGCCAGTGCGATGTGGTGCGGCCTGACCGCCGACTGCACCGACCTGCAGATCGGCGACCACACCGACCCGATCACCAAGCAGCAATATGAGAAGCTGATGCTGCAGATACGTCCGGCCTTTGGCGGCAGCGTGATCGCCACCATCGTCAACTTCGACCGGTGGCCGCAGATGGCTACCGTGCGCGAGGGCGTCATGCCGCTGGGCACCCCCCAATCCGGGCGCAAGGGCCAAGTCATACGTTTCAAGGTCGACCTGGACGGTGCGACGCTGCCTCTGGAATTGATCGAGACGCACCGCCGGGCGAAGAAGGTGAACCTAAAGGCCGCCCGCATCATCGTCTCCGGCGGCGCCGGCGTCGGGAGTAGAGAGAACTTCCGCCTTATCTGGGACCTGGCCAACTCCCTTGGCGCAGCCGTCGGCGGGAGCCGTGCGGCCGTGGACCTAGGCTACGTCGATCACGATCATCAGGTCGGACAGACCGGCACGACCGTTCGGCCGGCTCTGTACGTCGCCTGCGGGATCAGCGGGGCCGTCCAGCACAGAGCGGGCATGGCAGAGTCGGCGAAGATCCTGGCGATAAACAACGATCCTGAAGCACCGATCTTCTCGGTGGCGCATTATGGGATCGTGGGCGACCTGAAGGATGTGATACCGAAGATGGTCAAGGCCATCCGTGGCGGCGCCGGCGTCAAGGGCGCGGCCGAGGTCGCTAAGGCTTAAGAAGAGGGCGCGTAATGGCCAATTTCTATACCGATAACGAAGACATCCGGTTCCTCTTTCATCACATGGACCTCGAGCGGATCGCGGGGATCATGGAAGAGGATTTCAGCTTCTGCCAGGAGTTTGATTTCGCTCCCGAAGACACCGCAGATGCCTTGGACAACTATGAGCGGATTCTAACCTCGCTGGGCGAACTGGCCGGCGACGTTATCGAACCGACGGCGGAAGATACCGACCGGGCGGGGAACACGCTCAACGAGGACGGATCGGTTACTTACGCCCCCGGTATCGCTGATGCGATCAGGCGCCTGGGTCAGGCCGATCTGATGGGGTTTACCCTCCCGTACCGCTTCGGCGGGCTGAATTGTCCGAACCTGATCTACACGATGTCCAACGAGATCGTCAGCCGGGCCGACGCGGCCTTGATGAACATCTACGGGCTGCAGGGAATCGCCGAGACGATCAACGCGTTCGCCTCCGAGGACATCAAGGCCGAATACCTCCCGAAGATGGCCCGCGGCGAGTGGACGGGCGCGATGGTGCTTACTGAGCCTGACGCCGGGTCAGACCTGCAGGCCGTCAAGACACGCGCGTACCAAGACGAGGAGGGTAACTGGTTCGTGCACGGTGTGAAGCGTTTCATCACGAACGGCTGCGGGGAGGTGCTGCTTGTCCTGGCGCGGTCCGAGCCTGAAATCACGGACGGCAGGGGGCTAAGTTTGCTGCTGGTCGAGCGCAGCGAGAAAGTGAAGATACGCCGCCTGGAGGACAAGCTGGGAATTCACGGGTCCCCGACATGCGAGATATTCTTCGACGACGCGCCGGCTAGGCTGATCGGCGAACGCCAGCGGGGACTGATCACTTACGTGATGAGCCTGATGAATGGCGCTCGCTTGGGGATCGCCGCCCAGTCGCTGGGTATCGCCGAGGCGGCTTATCGGGTCGCCCGAGATTACGCAGCCGGTCGAAAGCAGTTTGGCACGGCGATTGAGAACTTCCCGGCCGTGCGCGAACTGCTGGTTAAGATGAGCGTCGATCTACAGGCCGTTCGGGCGCTGACCTACCACAGCAGCTTCTGCGTGGACCTGGAATACAGCGCCCTGAGGAAGCTCGAATTCGGGAATGTCGAGGATAAGGACGAAAGGAAGACCTTGCGTCAGGAGGCGCGAAAACACGGGCGAATGAACAAACTGCTGACTCCGATGAGCAAGTACTACGCCTCGGAGATGTCCATGCGTCTTAGCAATGACGCCGTTGCGGTGTTGGGCGGGAGCGGATACATGAGGGACTACCCCGTCGAGAGGCACCTGCGCGACAGCAGAATCACCACCATCTACGAAGGTACAAGCCAGTTGCAGATCCTCGCCGCCGTCGCCGGGGTGGTCTCCGGGACCGCCAAGACCGTTATCGAAGAGCTGATCGGCAGGAACTGGTCCGAGGAAATTACGCCGCTGATCGATCAGATCCGCCAAGGTGTGGAGTTGATGGACAAGGCGGTCCAGTTCGTCAAGGACCAACCGGGCGGTATGTATCGTGACCTCTATGCCCGCAAGCTTACGGATATAGCGATCTACCTTCTCGTTGCGGGATTGTTCTGCGATCAGGCGGCCGCCAAGGACCAGAAGAAGCACGTCGCCAAGTACTGGCTCGCCTGGCGCATGCCCGAGGTTCGCATGCTCGCCGAACAGATTTGCTCCGGCGATCAGACGGTCGTGGATGATTTCGAAGCGCTCGCTGCGCCCGTCACCGTGGCGGACTAGGTTCAAGCAACAATACCGGTGGATGAAGGTAGATGCTCGCCGGCATCTACCCGCCCAAAGGTGACAGAAGCGTTGCATAATCATGCCCCGTCCCGCAGAATCTGACTCCGGTAAGGGAGTATTGGTTTGTCATCACTTGAAGACAGACTGCGGCCTGGGTCGACCCAGAACCCATTGCTGCGAGATCTGCTCGGCGTGGGTCTGCTGATCGCCCTGGGGGCGATTCTACTGCCTGTCTGGGGGATCGGTCCGGACGCCCTGCGGGGTATCTGGGGCGAGCAGGACCAGCGGGACCTGTTTAGCGAAGCGATGACCGGCGTGTCCGATCAGATGGCCTCGGTCTACTTGCTGATGTCTCTGGGCTTTCTGCTGGCGTTGCGGTGCGGCGCAATCGACTTGAGCGTCTGGGTTGTGGCGGGGTTGGGTGGTCTGGTGACGGCTGGGATGATCAATGTCGGCGTCTGGCCGGTCCTGGCGATGGCGGGGGGTGCGGCGGCGGGGGGGGTTGCAGGGGCGATCAACGCCTTGCTTGTCGTCCGCCTGCGCGTGCCCAGCGTTTTCGCAACGGTGGGTGTGGCGCTGGCGCTTATGTGGTCCCTTCAGTTATTTGTGCACGGCCGGTCGGTCGTTGTCGGCGACGATACTTTTGCCTCCTGGCGTCTTGTGGCGACTGTCTCGGTGGAATCTGAAGAGCAGGGCGGCTCGGACCTTCCCGAGACCCAGCCCATGCAGACCACCCCTGTCGTCACCGAGACCGTCAGCATGCCTTTTTCCGTGACGCGAAAGCTTCTTGTCGCCGCCATCTATGCGCTGATGATGCTGGTCCTTGTCCAGGGCCAGTTGATTCGCAGGCGATTCGGGCGATTTAATCAGCGGCGGTTGCTGTTTGCGGTGCTTTGTGCCTCAGGCGTACTGGCGGCGGCGGGCGGGTCTGTCTGGGTGCTGGACCACGCCGCGGCGCCGGTCCCCACTCGGCTGATCGGCGATCTGCGAGTCGTCTCGGCGGCTTTATTGGCCGGCGGGGCGTTTTTCTGCGGGCGCGGACGAGCGCCCCTGGCGGCGGTCTGGTTGCTCGCGGGATTTCTTATCAGCAGCATCTGGCGCCTAGAGGTTTGGACGTATACGGCCTCCGGGTATTCAGTCCAGATTATCGTGCTGATCCTTATGACGCTTATCGTCCACGCCGCCTTCGCCGGCGCCATCACCGGTCCGCGAAGGGCAAAGGGCGATTCGATCGCCTGGGCGGTGCTCACGGGCGGGGGGATGTTGATCTTTGCTGCCGCCGCTGCGGCGGGCGCCCGGCCTGGAGTAAGGGGCTTGTTGCACATCTGCGGTGCAGGGGTATGGGCGGTCGGGGCGGCGGGGGTGTTGGTGTCGCGAGCTGTGATAGCTTCTCGAAGCGAGGCCCGTAAGTTTACCGTTGCTTCCCGGCCCGGTGGCGAAGATACGAGTCGATGAACTCCTGGATATCCCCGTCCAGCACCTTGTCGGTGTGCGGGCTCTTTGCGCCGGTCCTCTCGTCGCGCACGAGTTGGTAGGGGTACAGCACGTACGAGCGAATCTGATATCCGAAGGCGATGTCCCCCTTATCGCTGTACATCTTGGCCAGTTCGGCGTCGCGTTTTGCCTGCTCTGCCTGGTAGAGCTTGGCGGCGAGCATCTTTCGAGCTTGGGCGCGGTTCTTGTGCTGAGATCGCTCGTTTTGGCACTGGACCACGATGCTCGTAGGTATGTGTGTCAATCGCACCGCGCTGGAGACCTTGTTGACGTGCTGGCCGCCTGCGCCGCTGGCGCGGTAGGTGTCTTCACGGATGTCCTTTTCCCAGTCGATGTCCACCTCAATGTCATCCAGCTCCGGGAGGACATTTACGGACACGAAGCTCGTGTGCCGGCGGCTCGCCGAGTCGAAGGGGCTAATGCGGACCAGACGGTGCACGCCCCGCTCGCACGACAAGTTCCCGTATGAATACGCGCCGCTGACGTGCAGCGTAATCGACCGCAGCCCGGCCTCTTCACCGTCGAGCCTGTCGACCTCTCGTGCGGTCCGGCCGGTGCGTTCGAAGTATCGCAGATACATCCGCAGAAGCATCTCGGCCCAGTCGCAGCTCTCCGTACCCCCGGCGCCGGCGTGGATGGAGAAGAAGCAATCCCCCTTGTCGTGCGGCCCGGAAAGCAGCGTATGCAGCTCGAGTCGTTCCAGCTTGGCGGCGATTTCCTCCGCCTCGTCGGATACTTCCTTAAGGACTTCCTCGCTGTTGTCTTCTACGGCCAGGTCGTAAAGCACCTGCAGGTCCTCGATCCGTCTGAGCAGTTCGGTGACGGGAACCACCACCCCCTTGAGCCCCTTCAGCTCGCCGATTACCCTCTGGGCGGTGTTCTGATCGGACCAGAAGTTCGGCGCGGACATCTTCTGTTCGAGCTGGCCGATGCGGGCCTGTCCGGTAGGGACGTCAAAGAGAGTCCCGGATCGAGATAATCCGGGCATCAAGGGACCCAATCGCTTCTTTCAACGCTTCCGCTTCAATCATGAGCGATCACCTGTGAAGTATAATACCCGATCGCCTCGCCGCCTACAATAAGATGTTCGCCAAGCGGACTCTTGGTTTTGGACGGCGCTTCGGGTAAGTATTACATCGTCCGGAAAGGAGCACCGCGTGACCGATCAGACCAGCAGCAGCGGGAGTTTCTCAGATAGGCTTCTGGCGGAGATCGCCCGGAAGGGGTCGCCCGTTTGCGTCGGTGTGGATCCGCTGTACGAGCGGATTCCCGACGTGCTGCGGGCGAACAGCGCCGGCCCGACCCAG
>SDBV01000995.1_pt1 | contig 41706 bp, 54 predicted proteins | sample 2277081 | NCBI WGS metagenome assembly SDBV01 (sample SAMN10402039, study PRJNA504765) | marine sediment metagenome | isolation source: marine sediment core GS10_PC15, 223 cmbsf | place: Arctic Ocean: Southern Knipovich Ridge | collected 2010
TCTAGATTTTCTCAAATCTCAAAGTGATTTAGCGAAATTGTAATAAAAAAGAAAAAGGGAAATTAGAAGTTATTTCTAATCATCGTCGTCATCATCATCGTCATCATCGTCATCGTCGTCATCGTCATCGTCGTCGTCATCGTCGTCATCATCGTCATCGTCGTCATCGTCATCGTCGTCTTCGTCGTCGTCTTCGTCCTTTTTCTTTTTCTTTTTCTTGGGCTTTTTAGATTTCTTTTTCTTTTTCGGTTTATCGTCGTCATCATCATCGTCGTCTTCGTCGTCGTCATCATCGTCGTCATCATCCTTCTTTTTCTTTTTCTTCTTCTTGGGCTTGCCCTTTTTTCCCTTCTTTTTCTTTTTCTTACTCTTTTTAACTTCATCGTCATCGTCGTCATCATCGTCACTATTTTCCCACTCTGCCTTAATATCCTTGAGAATTTTCTTAGACTTAGTATCGCGCTTCCATTTCAAACCAAGAGTTTTTCCCAAACGCTTAACAGCATTAATACCAAAATCGCCAATTGCGTCTTCGCCTTTAATAATGTAACAAAGAATTATCAAACAATTACGCATAACCTTAGTTTCAAGTCCACCAAAATCAAGACCATTCTTATCCGCAAGCTTTTTCAACTCACTTTTCTTCATGCCCTTGATCTTTTTTGGTGTAAGCTTCAATTGCGCCATAACTTTTCATTCTCCTGTAGAATTTAACAAACAGATTTAATCTTCTTCCAAATCATAAGGAAGTACCTGTGTAATCTTGCTTGTTTCATCACCAGCTTTCGTTTCATGATCTTCAACAATCACTCTACATTTTTTGCCAATAAACTTTTCTAAATCAATATCTCCATCCCTAATTTTTCTTTTCCCAAGAGCCCTTAAAATTTTCCCAGTTTTATTCTTGGGATTAGCAATAACATTAGACCAAAGTTTTAATTCTTTCCCTTTCTGTTTCCCTTTTATAATTTTAAAGTTCCATACAATCTGTTCACCATATTGTCCGTCATCAACTTCAACACTAAACACTTTAGCTTTATACATCTTTTCTGGTATTCTAAATGATGATTTTTTCCTTGTCTTAATTACTAAACCACCTTTTTTTTTCTTCTTTTTCTTTTTATCTTTCTTAGCCATTCACTATAACCCCTTCTAAAAAGACCAAATTACAAACGATCATTATTTTAATATTTACTCCTTTCATTCTTCTACATCCTTGTTCAAATTATCCACGACAAATTTTAAACTGGAAACTAAATCTTTAATACTAAACATAAGGGTTGCCAAAATATTAGCTTTGCCTTCGTTGATTGCCTCTTTCATCCACCATTCTTTATTCTTTATTATCGCCTGACTTTCTAACCCTTTGTCTGTTATTCTTTCTTTCGCTTTCTCCTTTCTCTTTCTCTCCTTGCTATAAGAAACTTTGAGAATTAAATCACGATATGCCTTTGATACAGAATGTCTCCCCCTATATTCACCACTCATTACAGATACATAAATATTCATTGCAGAAAATTTAACTATATCTTTCAACACCTGTTTCTTGTTGCCCATCTGGACAACCTTTCTAATTTCTTTGGTATCATACTTATCAATCAGTTTTAAAATCTTGCCTATCTCTTTTTTTCTTCTAGGTTCATCATCGAAACAAGTGAGGTCAACTGTCTTAGATGAAAGTTTGATCTTTGCCATCCCAAACCCTCTACATAGTTATATACGGTTCATAACTTTTTTCACACAAATTTTTTCAAAAACTTTTTGAACGGCTTTTTTAATCCTACGATTTCTTCTAGGTAGATTTTCTTATATAATTTGCCAACCGCTTTTATAAATTTTCCTTGAATACATTTATTTAAATAATCTTCTTCTATCGGACAACGCTTTGGATCAATCACAAGAATAAAATAACCAGTATGATCGCTACAGAGAACTTCGTACTTTCCATATCTCTTTTGAATATCCGAAGCTAATCCACTGACACAAACTCTTGTCCCACTCCCCTCTACCTTTCTTAAATCTACCGCAAGAGTTATTTGGCCGCTCACTTTTGTAGAAGCAGAAGGATGGAAGAATGGAAAACCAAACGCTTCATTACTTGCTTCCCATTCATCATCAGGATTTTCTATATCCGCCTTCGGTCTTAACTTATTAAATTTCTTCCTAACTTTTCTTTTACTTCCAAAGCTAGAAAACGCGCCAGCATTGATGAGATTTTGTACCGCTCGTTTATTGATTCTTCTAGTCCCGTCTTTAACATTGTCATAGAACTCTTTAATACTTTTAAACGGACCAGCTTTACCAATAGCTTTTGCTGCGCCTTCGCTGACATGTTTGACAGCAGATAATCCAAACGAGATTCCATTCTTTCTAGGAAGGAAGTCAGAACCACATTTATTAATATCAGGATCAAGTATATGTAAGCCAAGTCTTCTAGCCTCTCCAATATAAGTATGATATGGCACAGTCTTGTCACCATGTTTATTCTTAAAACTCTTATTGTCTCTAGCATTCAAAACTGCACAGACAAATTCTTTTGGGTATCTAGTTTTTAACCACATCGTTACCCAGGCTAATAAACTATATGCAGCCGAATGAGATTTATTGAAACTGTATACAGATTGTGCTTTAATTTTCTTCCACAATTCCTTAACTTCTTTCTTCTTCAAAGTACAATCTTTATTCTTCAAACAACCTTTAACAAACCTTTTCTGAATCTTGTTTAATTCTTTCTCTACTAAATCAATTCTAGTCTTTGAAGGTTTCTTTACTTCGCGTCTTACAGAATCCGTTTCATCCAAATCAAAACCTGCAAGCCTATGAAATATTTCTAGAAACTGTTCTTCGAAAACCAATGATCCATATGTAGGTTTAAGAATTGAATCTAAAAGTTTGTCTCTTGTTGTATAGTTCTTTGAATGTTTATTTTCAATTAATCTTGCAGCTTCACCAGATTCTAAAACAGCAGGTCTATGCATGGCATTTACAATTGCAATATCTTCAAGTGAATCAGGATGCATTTCAATTAACATCCTTGTGATTGATTGACTTTCAAATTGAAAGATAAGCATTGTATTTCCAGACCTAAACTCTTTCAAAATCTTTTTATCTTTCGGGTTTACTTTCCATATCTTATTTGAATAGTTTTTGCCATGATTTTTTTTAATTAATTCCAAAGCATTCCTAATGATTGAACAAGTAATCAATCCAAGGAAATCAACTTTAAGTAATCCAATTTTAGATATGTATCTACTCTTTCCTGTTCCTTCCGTATATGAAACACACATTTCGCCTTTTACTTTTTGCAAAGGAACATAAGAGTCTATTCTTTTTGGTGCAATTACATAACCAGCAGGATGCCTACTAAAATGTCTGACTTGACCATCTAAAATATTTAGATACCATTCAAATCTTTTTCCCTCTGCACTCTTTAAAAACTTTTTAACTGTTGGAAATTCTTTACTCGCTAGAATTTCTTCTTTGTGCTCGTGCCAAGGTTTAGTAGTATCTCTTGCTGCCCAAGTCAATCTATCTAGTGATTTATTTTTTACTTCTAAAACCTTCTTTAAATCTCTCACTAAACCAGCAGTATGAAATCTACCTGCTGATATAATTTGTCTTACTTTCTTTGCTCCATATTTCTTTTTAACAGCGTCGATAATCTTCTCTCTACTTTCACTGTCAAAATCTATATCAATGTCAGGCATTTCTGCGCGGTGAAGATTTAAGAATCTTTCAAACATCAAACCATGTTGCTCAGGATTAATATTTGTAATTTCTAAAATGAAACACACTCTACTACCAGCAGCAGAACCACGACCAGGACCAGGAAGTGCTTTTAATTTCTTCGCTATATCCATAACATCTGCAATGATTAAAAGGTAGTCAGCAAATCCAAGTTTCTTGATTACATAAAGTTCATGTTTAATTTGCTTTTCCCATTTCGCTTTATCTTTCTTTTCGATGTAGCCGGTCTTGATCCTTCGCTTCAATCCCTTCTTACATCTCTGCTTTAAGAATTCATTTGAGGTCACTTTTATCTTTTCAATCTTTCTAAAATCTGGAACCTTCGGCTTACCAAGACTTAATTCCAAATTACATCTACCACCTATAAATTTAACCGTATTCTTTATTGCTTCAATTGCAGTCTTGCTTTTTATCTTAGCAAATTTCTGCGAAGATTTCAAAACCTGTTTTGCATCTTTAAGATATAGTTCTTTTGATTCAATACAGAATCTATCTGGATCAGTTAAAATCGTTCCTTGATTAATACACAACAAAACATCTTGCGCTTTATGATGATCTTTTTCTATGTAATGAACATCAACTCCAACCACCAATGGAATGTCCAACTTCCTTGAGAATTTAATTAGAGTCTCATTGATTAATCTCTGCTTCTTCCATTCATTGAATTGCAATTCTAATAATAAATCATCACCAAAGATTTCATGTAAAGTTTTTACTTCTCTCATGGCACCCTTACCCTTACCACTTAGAATCTTTTGATTCACTGGCGAAAGGCCACAAGCCGTTGTGCATATAATTCCTTCTCTATGTTTCTTAATTACATCATAGGTTGTAAGAGGCTTGTAGTAAAATCCTTTGTCATGTGCTTCCGAAGTTATTCTACAAAGATTCTGATAGCCCTTTGCATTCTTTGCTATCAAAATTAAATGTCCACGATCTCTAACCTTTTCCTCTTTATGTTTTTCTCTATCGTTGTCTACATAACATTCCACACCAATCAAAGGATTTACATTCTCTTCTTTACACTTTAAATAAAACTCCATGCAGTTGACCATATTCCCATGATCGGTCAAAGCAAGATGCTCTTGTCCTAATTTCTTTGCAGCTTTAATTAAATTCGTAGGTGTAGCCACTCCATCTAATAAACTTGCATCACTGTGACAATGGCAATGACAGAATTCATGAGATTTAATCTTGGACATTTTTTGAACCCTTGATTTCTTTCTCAAACTCGACTAATACTTTATGCACTTTTTTTCTTGCTTCGGAATATTGACTGATTGTAGATTTGTCACATATGTCAAGTGCTTTTAAAATATCAAGAGTACACTGTCGAAGTTTTTCATTAGACATTTTTTAATCCTGGGAATGGGACTTGGTTGTTTCTAGTGACTCTTGCTTTTCTTTCCTTCTTTAAACTTTCAATTCTCATATTAATTATTTTCTTAAATTCTTTTATCTTCTTTTTATGATCGTTGCATATTTGATAAGCTTGTTTCAAATATTTTATATTCTCTGTTTTCATATACTTTCTGATAAGTGCAGGTAGAATTTGTAAACGTCCAAGATGATCTTTTCCACTAAGCATCATTCACCCTTTCTGTCCTTCTTATAGACACTTTCTCTCTTTGTACCTCTTACTGCCCGGTCTGTATATCTAAATTTTCTCTTCTTATTCTTTTTAGATTCAACTAATAACTTTTCATACCAACCTGAATCTTTAGATAGATACATGGTTTTAATAACATTGTCACCGTTGACAACATAGATATTTCCATGTCGGCCATGTGCATGTCTCTTATAGAGAAAATAAAATGCAATCTCGTTATGTTTCAAGGCGATCAAAGCAGACTTATATCTTTTAACTTCTTCTGCTTCTTTGAATTGTTCTTCTATCTTCTTAGCAATTTCTTCTACATCGTTTTCACTCAATAGATTAAATTTTTTGTCATTGTTTCCAAAGAATCTTTCATAAAACATTCTTACTGTATGAACCATAACTTTATAAGTTTGCATTTCGTGTTCGAATCTATGAATTATTTTTCTATCTTTAAATTCTCCCACTTCATCATTCATTAATTAATCCTCTTCAAAAGGTTCCTCCAATAGTCGTATGATATATTTTCTAATCTCTCTGCACTCTTTAGTTTCTTTTAATAAATGTTCAAGGTCCAAATAATTAAAACCTGCTTTTCTTCCTGGTTTCCAATTCTGGTCTTCGTCACGATAGAAAAGTCTTTTAGTCAACATCCTTGATTCTGATCTTCCATTCCATTCTTCAACAGATATACAAGTACACTGCCCTGGTTTAATTTCTAATCTTTCATATAGATAAATTATTTCAAGAGTTGATGATCTTCTTCCACTTCCATAAACCCCCAATCTAAAGAACGAACCTGTATAAATACTATGCCTTCCTTCTTTCTCTGATTGGGTCTTCTTTCGTCGCTTCCCTCTGACTCTTAAATTTGCAGTTTTATTTTTCTGAACTTTCTTTCTGTGTTTAGATTGTCTTTCTAAATATCTATCTGAATCTACTTCATGTTTCCCATCATCAACTTTAACAATTAAATATAAGTCCTTCTTTTTTTTCATTTAATATGATTCCAACTTTCTCTACATACAATTTTTGAAATATTCATTGTCGTAACATTAAACATCTTAGCAATTTCTTTTTGTAAATAATTTCCTGTTTTATATAATTTTCTTATTTTCTTAACATCTTTTTCCTTTAACTTACTTACAGGACTCTTCTCCCCCTTCATTCCTCTTCTTAATCCTAATTTATAAGCATGTTTTATATTCTCTGATCTTGTAACATATTCTAAGTTGTCTACATGTGGATTTTGTTTATTCCCATCTATATGATTTACTTCTTTGTCTTTTGGGCATGAACCCAGGAATATTTCTGCTACTAATCTATGAACAAGAAAATTCTTGCGACAACCATTTTTACAAAAAGTAACATATAAATAACCACATGTATCCATATTCAATTTTAAAATCTTTCCTATAAAAGTTCTATGATCCGACTCGATTCTTTTAACTCTACCGAGATTCGAAATTTTATATGGATAGTCTTTAATTTTCTTCCATTTTTCTTTTATATCCATTTCAAAAATTATTTTAGACATTTAATTTTCTTCCCTCATTCATACATTCATAATTTGCTCTCTGTATTTTTTCTCGATATTATTCATAATAAGTCTAAATCTTCCATATGTAATTCTGCATGAATGAGCCATGAGGACTACAGAATCATGCACAACAATACTATTTCTCTTTTTATAAAACAGTCTAAATATTTTCTTCTCCTGCTTTGTTAGCAATAAATAGAGTTGCTTTATATCTTCTTTGAGAATTAATTTTCCTTCCGGCAATTCGTTATAACTAAACCCGCCCCATATTCTTTCATCTCTTCTTTCTAATTCTTCATTCATATTGTCATCAGTTTTGGAATCCGATTTGATTAAAATTTCTTTCCGTTTGTTATCTCTCATAAATCTTATTGCAAATTGTTTCATTTCTTTAAAGAATAATGTACTGAACTTCGCACCACGTTTAGGATCATAAGCATCAATCAAATAATCAAATATAAAAAGAATACCTTCCTGAACAAAATCATTAATATCATATTTTAATCTTGAGAAGTCAACCCTTCTCGCATACAACTCCAATCTCTTCACTGAAATTAAATAGATTGTATCAAAGTAATATGACTTTCCCTTTTTAAATTTTCTCACTGCTTTGTTCAAAAATAAATTATCTAGGTTCACCGTTTTCTTTTTCTTCCGCACGTTCAGGATGCTCCAAATTTGAAAATAGATCCAGGAATAATTATAAAATCCGCACTGTCCAAAACTAAACAACCTCTCGAATTATTAAAAACTAAACCTACCACTCTTGCAGGTTTAGTATCATTCTGTCTTGCAGCTTTTCTAATCTTTCCTCTAAATGATTTATAACCAATCGTTCCTTTATATGCTGACATTAATGGATCATTTTCAAAACCATCTGGAAAAACTAATTGAGAAACAAATCTTGTCATTAATCTAAATTCATCTTCTGTCTCTGGTAGTTCAGAAAATATCTTTTTACTATCTAATGATTTAACATGTTCTCGAATCTCTTTTGAAACATCAGCAGGAAAGTTATGAAGAAAATTACAACTTGGACAAACCAATTTAAATTCAATGTAAGTCTCTGTTATTGTGTAAATTAATTTCTCACTAATATTAATTCTTTTCGTTGGATGCTTTGCCCTTACTTGAAATGTTTTTCTATCTTTGCAACGTCTTCTCTCACACTTCCATCCCTTTTCTTTAATAAAATTTTCAAGGAACCTTTTTACTTCAAACCCAAATCTAAGATTACATTTCACAAAACCATCTTTAGTGAAAATCCTTTTGCTATTGTCTTCTTTAAATTTGTGCTTGTCCCTATTTTTCTTTTTTATTTTCGTAGTCATTGTAATGGACTCTTTCTTGTTTTTCTTCCCCCGGCTTTTCTTAAAATGTTTCCGTTGCTCTTTAGAAGCTTTATAAAAATAACAAACAGGTGCTAATTTATATTCAATTCCAATAGGACATTTCTTTGTTTCAAAATATTTACAATCACCGCAAACATACTTCCCTCTTTCCTCTAATTGAATTCTTCCAATCTCGGAAAGGAACTTATTTTTAAAGTAATCCACATCTAGCTCCCCTTTCCAAAAATAAAATGATCGGTGGCGGGATTCCCGATTCTCCACCCGCATTTCCGGGCGCAGGGTCCATTCATCCCTGCCGTTATGGAGCAACTCCCCGGCGTCTTAATTTATTTATCGTGTCTATACAGGACCATAGTTCAAGTCCCCTTTTAGACGACACCGATCAATTTTAATTATCCATAAATTGCTGTGACAGTTTCTCCTTTACCTCTGCCGTCTGCAATTTCCTGCGCACGTTCCCAATTCTTTGCTTGAATAGGATCACCGCAAAATCGTGCAATGCGTCCATCTCGCATGACAACATTATATTCACAGGCAAACATCTTCCACATAATATTTTCTCCTTTTTCAGAATTTTAATTAATCATCGTCATCATCGCGCTTCTTTTTCTTCTTCCGCTTCTTATCCTTCTTTCCTTTTCCCTTCTTGCCTTTTTTATCTTTCTTCTTATCCTTCTTCTTTTTCTTCTTCTTTCCGCCAGCTTCTTCCTTCTTAGCTTCGCGCAAGGCAGTACAAAGATCACGCATGAATGCAGCCAATGCGCGGACTTCCTTGGCAACTTCACCAAGGACTTGCTTGGCAAGATTCATCTTCTTTAATTCACCACTAATCCCAATGTCATCACCCTTCTTACCAACATACGCAATAGTAGAAACAATCATTTTAACTTCGTCTTGCACATGCTTTGCAAATTCATAAGAATCTTTTAAATTCTTTGGTGCAAGATCATTCTTCTTTCGTTTACCACCACCGCTGCCCTTGGGACGCCCACGCTTCTTTTTCTTAGCCACTTTTCTTTCTCCTGTTTAAAAAAATATGGGGAACCGAATTAAATAATCCAGACTGCATCCCCACAAACAATTTAACTAACTACCCTAATCATCTCTCTTGCCAGAACTGCGCGGACGCCCGAGCTTCTTCCCCTTACCCTTTTTCTTTTTCTTCACCTTAGTCTTATTTTTGGAACCCTTGGGACGGCCCCTCTTCTTACCCTTCTTTCCTTTCTTTCCCTTTTTCTTTTTAACTTTCTTCTTACTATTTTTACTTCCCTTCGGACGACCACGCTTCTTTCCTGCCTTGCTTTTCTTTTTAACTTTCTTTGTCACTCCGCCATTTATCGCACCAACAATAGTTTCAAGCTTTTCATTTGTTTCTTCAAGCTCAGTTTCTAATTCTTCAATACGTTCATCTTTTTCTGCACCAGCTTCGGCAACTAAAATTGCAACTGCACTCTCTAAACTTCCTTGCAAGTCACCCATAAAATCATCAAGCGAACCACTTGTTCTGGCGGGCTTACGTCCGCGCTTCTTTCCCTTCTTTTTATTTGTCGAACCCTTGGGCCGACCGCGCTTTCCCTTTTTCTTTTTCTTGGCCATTTCTTTTTTCCTCTTCTTTTTAACAGACTTAGTTACCTCTTCGTCATCATCATCGTCATCGTCTTCATCATCGTCGTCATCATCGTCGTCATCATCGTCGTCATCTTCATCATCTTCCTCTTCGTCGTCTTCTAGCAAATCATCAAATTCATCATCATCAAAATCATCATCATCGAGCGCAAAGGAAGACTTTTTAGATTTCGTCTTTTTCTTTTTCTTCTTTGCCACTTATATTCTCCTTAACAACAAACAAACTTAATTAAAATTTATTTATTTATCTTTACCCCCCTTCTTTTTCTTCTTCTTTTTCTTCATTGTTTTCTTTGTTCCTCTCTTCTTTCTTTCTTTACTAAGTAAAGGAATATGAATTTTTCCTGAACGTCCATGTTTTAATTTGCCTGTCTGTGGTCTACCCTCTGGACCTTTCCCTGTTTGTGTAAATCTCAAATCATAACATTCATCAAGAAAATCAAAAGGTCTTTCCATCAATAACTTTTCAATATTATTATATGCTGCCAACATGTAATTAAGTGCTTGATATAAATATTGTGCTACTGGAGAAGTTGTAAATGTTCCATCTGTTAAAGCACGATCATATCTAGTTACTACTTCATCTATAACAGATAGAATATCTCTGGCAAATACCAATTCTCTATTCAACTTACTCTTCGTTTTAATTTTCTTTCTAGCAGATTGTAATTTGTCAATAACATCATCAATTACATTTTTTGCAGGAGCATTCATTTCATCAAGTTCAAATTTTATCTTCTTTCTTTCCTTCTCCTTTCTATCAGACTTCTTTTTTAACTTATCATCTTTCTTTCCTCTCTTTCGTTTCTTTCTCTTTTTCTTCGACATTATTCAATCCCGGCTTCCTTTAACTTATCGGCAACTAAAATACCAAACGGTTTATCATAATTCTTTCTACTCTTACTATTTGGTTTCTTTATCTTTGGTTTGATTTTCTGAATTTTGCAATCATTTTCTTTTTTCTTATTAACCTTTTGGTTCTTTTCTTTAAACCGCCAAGATTTTCTAACTGCAACTTTATCTTTAATTGAAAGCAATATTGCAGTTATGTAATTGCCAACATCTTCTTCTTTAATATTATTTGGAATGAGACATTTAAATTCATATTCATTGCCAACACTATTTTCAATCCTGACTATTCCACATGAAGCCAATGAATCTATGTTAATCTCTCCCATATCATTCTCCTTTTAAAAATAAATGGTTCCCCCACCACGGATTTGAACCGGGAACCTCTCGTATCCACGCGCGCGCACGTATTGGATACAATCGCTCTACCTAATTTTGAGCTATGGGGGATTAATTAAATGGGTCCGGTCAGACTTGAACTGACGACCATCCGATTATGAGTCGGGTGCTCTGACCGACTGAGCTACGGACCCTCAATTCTTTTTATTAAATAACCACTGTCTTAATTCTCTTAACCTTTCAGCAATACTTTTATTCTTTCTGCGCCTAAATTGAGTATGACAAACTGCAAGCCTTTGTTGTTGATCTGGAAAATCTCTTTTAGCTTGCGTATTACTCATACATCTTGAAATAAATTTATCTTTGTTTTCATCCTTCTTTGGTGTCGGGAGGGGCATACCCTTCTCCTTTAAAAGTTGGTCGCGCCTCAACTCACCGACTCATTACTTTTCTAAAAAATTTCCTACGATATACATGATGAAGTATGCAACAGGAACCATAACAACAAATGGAAGCCAAAATATAGATATAATTAAATGCTCTAGATTACTAGAAGATAATTCTCTTATTCCCTTATCACTTAGTATTGCACCAGCAATTATAAAATATCCTATCGTTGCTGTTATTAACCAATACATCTTATCCTTTCTTGCTCGGTTTAAATGCTTTCCTGAACATTCGAATGAATTTCTCTGCAAGAGATTTCTTTCCTCCACTTGAATCCAAAGGAAGAGAAATTATCTTCTTTGAAAATTTCCAATCATCTACGCCATCTTCTGCTTCTTGTTCTGTTCGCCACTTCTCTACAATTTGTAAATATTGTTTTCCTTTATATTCACTCTCTTGAACAAATATTTTTGCTCTATCGTTTTTAAGCATTGAGAAATAAAGATTCGCTTCATCTTTACTCTTCTTTTTTTTCTTAGCCATTTTCAACTCCAACAAGTAACTTAATTAAAAGAGGCACCGATAGTAATAGTAATACAGGAACAGACTATCGGTGCCCCTGTAATCACTAGATTTAATTTGTTTTAATTTGTCTGCATCGTTTACAGGACTCGCACCTGCATAACCATGTCTTTTTCGTCCATTTAAAAATGGAACGCTGGACACTGCTTATCCAAAAGCCTCCAGCCAGTATGATGTTTTTAAATTTCTCGCGCACCTTCCGCCTTTCGGCTACTCAGTCCGCTCCAAATTCTCAACATGTTTTTCAATGATCGAAACTGGATTATAGCAAATTCCGGGAAAATTGTCAAATGCATTTCTACACCCCTCAGAAAATAGTTTTCCCATATACTATTTAGGTATAATAGCAAATCCCGCTATTTCACGTATATTAGAGCTATTCATATTGTCCGGGTCTTTGCCTTTTGGTGTCTTTATTACAGAGACTTTATTTGTTGGTTCCAATAGCTTCTTTGCTTTTCTGTTTCCGTCGCGCCCTGACTTGTCACCATCAAAGAAAACAATCACTCTATCCACATATTCATTTAATAAATATGATTGTTCCAATGACAATCTGGATGTAAAGCATGTAGTTACATTTTTAATCCCACTAGACCAAACTTTTATCATATCCCATATACCTTCTACTATCACAATATTTTTAATTGGTTTGGTCTTGAAATGAAATAAGAATTTGGAAACCTTTGATTCTGTAGAATATAATTTTCTTTGTCTGTCTCCATACCTTTCATAATAATATGCAATTGTTCTTCCATTAAAAAGAATTGGAATGCAAATCGCAAAACCTATCTTACAATGTTTCACAACTTTAATATCAAAGTGTTTAATTATTTTTTCCATTCTTTTTTTATTTTTATAAAGTCTCTCTTTCTTTAAGTATTTAAACAACTTTTTTTTCTGTTCATTTTTACTTAAAGAATCTTCATGCTCAATTGTTAAATTTACAATCACTTGCTTCTCAATCTCTTTAAGTCCATCACTTATATCTTTTCCTGCTTTTCGAATTCTCTTTTTAACTTTGTCGAGATTATATGTCTTTCCTGTTTCATATTTTTCTTCAATTATTTGAACAGCATTATATCTACTGATCCCTTCCATGTCAGAAATGAAAGTTATAAAATCTCCTGTCTTTCCACAGTTGCCAGAGTAACAAATGAAATTACCTTTTCGTTCTCCTTTAAATCGCATGGCGAACGATGCTTTCATGTCTTTGTGAAATGGACAACGCATTACTAAATCATTTCCAGATTGCTTCCATTCTAAACTATATTTTGAAATGAACTTTTTAATGTTGATATATCTCAACAATCTCTTATTCGTTTGCATCATCAATCCTGATTAAATTATAATTTGGCACAAATGGAATCCTATCTTTCTCCGCACCCTTTCTAATCTTCAAAAGTTGCAAATAACCTCTTCCCAATGTCTTCATCTTCTCAGTTAAAATTAATCCAACAAGAAAATCTGCTTCACTATTTATAACTGTCGGAGATAAAGCTATATCAGATAAAACTAAAGTCTCCTTTTCTGCTGCGTTTGGTTTCAGTTGCACGGCAGTTACCACAGGTATAGGTCTTCTCAATGCCAAATCTTTTAACTCTCGAACCACCGTACCTATTCCTTGCCAATCTAAGTCTGCTGATTTTCCAGTTGAATAGCTTGGAGACATTCTTTGTGCATAATCTATAATTAAAACATCTGGTTTCATCTTATATTTTCTAAGTGTGTTCTCAATATCTAAAACACTACAACCCTGATATATTTCAACTATCTTCAACTGACCAGACTTAACTAAAGATTTTACACTCCCTCTCCATTTTTTTATTTTAATCTTTGATATATTTCCACGTTCAAATCTTCTATATTTAATTTCAGACAAATTAGAATCTAAACGAAATGATACTTGTTCTGCTGTCATTTCATTCGTAAAGAAAACAACCTTCTTACCATCCAATAAATTGTACGCAGATTGTTGTGTCATGAAAATACTTTTGCCTTTGCCAGTAGCAGCAGCAATAATAAATAATTCTCCTGGTTCTATTCCCATGATCTCAGCATCTAATTTTAAGACGCCAGTTTTGATTACCCCTCTTGCTCTCGATCCTTCTTTTCTTCTCTTCTTAACTTCTTTAATTCTATTATTTAAATCATCTCTATAATCTAAAACTCTAACTGACTTATCATCACCGCCAGAATCTAAAAGCTTTTTTGACATATATTGAAAAATTGCATCAGGAGATTTCTCTTCTTCCATCATATCAGATACAGTTTCAATCAAATCAAATTGAACTCTTGTTTTCATATATTTAATAAGTTCTTCATAAAAGAATTCAAAGTGTGGTTGTTTATATTTCTTCATTTTTTGCAATTTGTTTATGAATATTATATGTCTCTTTTCTTTTTCCTTCTTCCCCATCTTTTTTAATTGTTGTTTTACTTTTCTTCTTATGATGGACAAAGTAGGAATTTCTGAATTTTCCAAATAATAAGTTTTCAAAACACCATACAAAACTTTTGTTTGTTCTGTTGTAAAACAATCTTCCGGTAATTTTGTAAACAAACTTGAGTAATCTAAATGACCTCTTAGAATACTAGACAAAACTTTTTTCTCAGAAGACAAATCAGCCGCACGCATCTTTCCTCCTAAATTTAATTTTCTCCGACTTTCCGCTTTCCTTCTATCATATACAAACTACATACTTTAGACTTTAGTTCTTAGTTCTATTATATATGATATATGAATACAAAATACACCATACATATACATATACTAGTAACTAAGTATATAAGATATATGATATTGATATAGGTGTTGGTCTTGGTTTAGATTAAACAAAGAAGGGGAAGTATATACATAACAACCCCATAATCATACATAACTATAGCTTTCTCCATAACTCTTCGCTCTTATTTTTTCTATTATCTTTACCTGTAATTTTTATTAATTTAGTACATCCTTGCAATATAGAAAATACAGCAGAACCATATGAACCTTTTAATTTATTTGGATCACTGTTTGTAGTTAAGATAGTTACTTTTTTATTAGCATTTCTTTTTCTAAGAAATTCATCTAACATAACAGCAGTAAAATCACTTCCAACTCTTTTATATTCTTGATTCAAATTATCCATAACTAAAAAATCAGATTCTATATAATATTTATCCATTTCAATATGATGATTTTTTAATTCTTCCCCTTCAAGATTAAATGACATTTTTATATCATTTAATAATTCTGCAAGATTAGTTAAGTAAATAGAATAACCAGCAAGAGATGCTTTCTTTAGAATATGAGTTGAAAGAAAAGTCTTACCTCTTCCATACTCACCGAACAAGCAAAGTCCTAAACCATACTTCTTTGCATTCTTTATTTTAGAACAATATCTTTTTACTTTATCTTTTGCTGTTTTGGAACACTTGAGTCCTTTGAGAGAAAGGAACCAATATTCAATTGGAATATTTGCATATGCTAATTCAACCATCAAGTTTGATTTTTTAACACATTTACAATTTGGCCTAGCTTGGCCTTTGCATTTCTTGCATTCATTTATTCTTTGATTTTTTAGAACGACGGCTTGTTTGATTAAACGCTCTCTCTGTAAATTTAACATCATAGATGCTTCCAAGTTTTGTTTCTAACAATTTTATAAATCACATAACAAGAAACATTAAATTTTCTAGCTAATTCTTTTTGTTTATAATTTCCAGTATTATACAATCTTCTAATTTTTAATACTTGCTTTTTAACAAGCTGAGTATTAGGATGCAGTTCGCCCCATCGCATTAAACCATTTTTTGCCGCATGTTTCATATTTTCAGAATGAGTTATGTATTCTAGATTTCCGTAATAATTATTTTCTTTATCAGCATCTTTATGATTTAGTTCTTTTTCTTTTGGACACGAACCTATAAAGTAATGCGCTACTAATTTATGAATTAAAAAACCTTTTCTTTCACCATCAGCAAATAAACCAATTTGTTTATATCCGCCAGTTACAATTGCTGATTTTAATATTTTGCCAATTTTTGCGTTTCTGTCTTGTCCATTATTATCTTTCGCAATCCTTTTAACTCTGCCCCAATCAGATATTGCATAATTAGGATATTCTTTTATTTTTTTCCATCTCTCATTTAAACGAAATATAATTTTACCTCTTCTTTTTTTTATCAATCTTTCTCTTTGAAGATTTAGCATCTTTTTTCTTCTTCGCCTTTTTCACGAAATCCAATTGATTGATAGATAACAAAAATTTAGTTTCTAATTTGTTATGATCTTCTAAAATCTTTGTAGTTTTCAATCTTTTCTTTTTGGAAATAGCTTTTTCTAAATTTGCTATTCTTACAAAATCCCAAAGTCTTGTATACATAGAAATTAAATCAATACAATAAGTAATTCTTCCACCCCTGCTTTTTGGAAACGGACTTAGAACTACAATATTTCCTCTTTTCTGATTGTACTTCATTTTAATTTTTAGAGTTTCTTTTTTAGAAATTTCAAACTCAAAGATTTTTAACTTCCCTGGTTCTTCCTTAAACATCCTTTTATAAGCACTTCCAGTTGAATTATAATTTTTATCATATTCAGGCTTTTTATATACATCAGGAAAATCATGATTCCCTTTTTTCTTTTTAGATTTGTCCTTCTTCTTTGCCATGCTTCCCTCTCTAAGTTCACACACCAACTGATTTGAGAACACATCATTCCTCGCGTTCTAGATACCCGCCACGGCCTCGCGTGAGTCAAGGTGTAACATAGTGGCTTTTCGAGTCTGAGAAAATTTCAAGCTATTGCAGAATAGCAAACTTTAGGGAATTTCTTCCATGAAATTTTAAACCTTCCAGTAGTAAATAAATTTCTAGTATCTTCATCATTATATTTTTTCAGAATTTTAGTTTTCCATTTCAAAATTTTATCTCTATCTCCTGTTAAATAAGAAAAGCTTTTTTTGAATTCTTTCTTCGTAAGTCCAAAAGCATAAGATACACCAACAAGTTTTTCTTTCTTGAATAATCCAATACAAAGTTTCGGTTCACCTTTCACTTTCAATATTTCCTTTGCTTTATTTTTCTTGATCTCTTCCACCTTGAATTTCTGCTTCTTCTTTTTCTTTTTCTTCGCCATTTCAGTCTCCATGAACAGACAAATTGCTCATACTAGTTATATACGGTGAGAAAAGTTTTTCGCACAACAAAATAAAAAAAAGAAGGGGTGCCCAAATTGCTTCAGGCACCCCTTCGATGGCACTATTGAGAATTCTTCAATAGTTTGATTTCTTTGGCTTGGTTTATTATCTTATCTTTTAGTTCTTTGAATTTCCCTTGAGTAAGTCCAATTATTTTATCTGGTGCTCGTCTTGTTGCTTCTTCATTTGTTTGACCAGTTGAGTTTTCAATTATCTTGAATTTGTTAGTTTCTTTTTCCAAAATATAAACTGCGCTCATTACAAAGATAGGTTTACGCGGCGAGCAACTCGTCAATGTCACCGGCAAGAAGAGTAGCATCCATATCATTAATATGTTCATCAATAACCGCGTCGAGTTTTTCTGCATCGCGTTCAATCTTCCTTTCCTCTCTTTTCTTTACTTGCTCTGGATTAAAGAAGTATTGAATAAGAACTAATATAATAGCAAATATATTACCCATTCTTTTTACCTTTTAATTTCTTTACAATCTTGTCAACAAAGACCGGCAAGTATTCTTCAGCAATAATTTTACCAATCTCAATTCCTTTTTCTTTTGCCTTTTCTTTAAGCTTATCGACGCCCATCTTATTTGCTGTTTCAATTTCTTCTTTAGTCAACTTGCCATCTTCGTTAGCTTTCTTTAATTCACGAACATATCCATCAAAAACTTCCTTCATTGCAATTTCACCAATCTCTACTAATTTCTTTTTCTTCGAATCTTTAGGTTTATCAAATGCAAAATACTTAGCTTTTAATCCACCATAAATTAAAATAAATATTGCAACGATCATAGGATAAAACGCATCACTACTTAAAAGTTCTGCAATCTTAGTCATCATGCCCTCTCTTTAATTTAGTTAGAAACTTTTTTTAGGTATATAAAATCCAACTATGGAATTAGCCACCCCCTCTTCAACTCTTGAAGTAACAAAAGGCACAGTAAAACTTGAATTTAAACCAGTGCCAGAAGATGCACCATCTCTAACAAGAATACCTGTAAAATCATTATCTTCATTTCCACTAGGAAGATTATTTTCAAAACAAAGTCTAAGTGCTGTTAGATGCTCGGCAAAGCCGCTTTCAGTATTCTCTATATTAATATCTAATTTTAATTTTGTACTATCATATTTAATCCTATTAAGAGCCTGAGCTTCATTCCATGTTATTTCTTCTATATCAAAATCGTCTGATATTAATTGTACAACTATTTCAAATGTTGGATTATTACCAAGGGAGCCAGTGAAATTAGCTCCCCCGATCGGAAGACAAATTACATCTGGCGGTTTCTCTATAGTCGGAAATTTAAATATAGCCCATTCATCTACATCATCGGAACCTTCAGCTTTCTGAATAAATAATCTAGTGATAGATAGATCAAATCCTGCATCGTCTGGATTTTTTTCTTGTAAAATTGAAAAATCTTTTATTTTAGTTACATGAACAATTAATGGATCACTATCTCCGGGCTCTATAATTCCTAATGAATTCGTTTCTTCTTCTAATTCTTTTATTCTCCTTTCCATTTGTTCAGTCATTGACTCTGCCAAATTAATTCTTTTATTCATTTCTAATATTGTTTTATCTAAACTCATTTTACTCCTATAATCTTAATCTATTTGACTGTGAACTTAAAAATTTCATTAGGTATATAAAATGCACGTTGGTTTGGGTCATCTAAATCAAGTTCAAAATCTGATGTATCTAATTTTGATTTATCTGCTCCAACAGTTTCATCCTTTATATCTCTAATTAAAAAACCAGTAAATAATGTTTCAATGAAACGAGCAATGAAATCATTATCAAAACCAAGTCTCGTCGGTTTTTCAAAAGGAAATTCAGCTTTGCCGACTCGATCTCCTTCAATAGTAGTTGGTGGCGTTAATAAAAAACCCGCTCTGTTAAATCTAACTGTTGTAAATGATTGAACATCATTCCATGTTACTTCGTCTATCTCAAAATCATCTTCTATTAATACAATTTCATATGATATAATTGGAAGTTCACCCTCTCCACTTTCAATTCTCCACTCTGCTTTTGGTAAAACGATCACATCTGGCTGACGTACTTTAATTGGGAATTTAAATATAGGCCATTTATCTTGATTAATAGATGGGTCTGGTTCAATAGAAAATTTAACTGCACCACCAAAACCTGGAGCGCCTGGATTACTTTCATTCAAAACTGAGAATTCTTCTATCTTGGTAATACCAAGAATTAATGAACCTTCATTTGCAGGCTCTATAATTCCTAATGAATTTGTTTGACTTTCTAATTCTTTAATCCTTCTTTCCATCTGTTGATTTTGCGCTTCAGCATTTTGAATTCTTTTGTTCAACTCAACTATTGTTCTATCTATAGCACTCATTTTATTCCCACAATTCCAGAATCATCTGTTTGTTCTTCAAGTATCTTTATTCTTCTTTCTATTTGTTGAATCATTGATTCTAAACGCATCATTCTTAAAATCAAATTTGAAAGAACAAATGGAGTTGCCATTTTAATCCTTTTTGTTTGTAGTATTTATAGTTGTTCTATAACCAACTCCATCAATAGAAATTTGTACGATTGTAGAATCTTTGAAATTCTTAAATCCACTATTGACTACTCTCTTAATTAATTCACCTGGTTTATAAGAACCAGAAGGGAATGGTAAAGTTATATTTGTTTCAACTGCAATCTTTTGTAAAACATCAAGTGTATCGTTTGCGTAATCTCGCAATTCTACCAAATCATCTCTAACAGATTCAGCAGTTGCACTTTTTTCAATATACCCTGTTTCTTTTTTTTCATTAACTGTAGTTTGTGAAGATCCAACAATTGTAGCTCTATCTTCAAAATAGTCTATAATATTTATCGGCGCATCATCTTTGTCAGGAACCTTAAAAGATGTTGGCTTTTGACTTTCAACTTCTCTTTCTGGAACTAATGATTTAAATCTCATAACTCTTTTATATCTTTCATCTTCAATAATTCTAGTTACATTAATTCTTGATTCGCCTACAAAGCCAGTATCATGAAATATTCTTACATTCGTTTTTAATACAGCAGTAACAAATATTATTCCTTCTTTTATAAAATCTTTACTAGCTATTATTTTTCTAAAAGTTATTTTAGGTTGAGTCGGATCAATTATATATGCACTTCCACCCCTGCCTAAAGACCAAGAAAGAAAGCCATCTTCAATAAGAATGCTTGACGTTTCTTTACCTTCATCTTGATCTTTCAATCTTTTTCTAAAATCTGTATAACCATAAACTTGCATTCTTATTTTCTTTTTCTTTTCATTAATATCTTCTTGATTGGTAAACAACTCTCTATCAAATGGCGGAAGATTTTTTCTATCAAACCATTTAATTGTCTCACCACTTAAATTTTTTGGAGCACCAAACACATCATCTAATTTATCTTCAATTTCATCAAGCACCTCTTTAAATTCAGTTTCATCTAACTTATATTGTCTGAAAACATTAGCTAATGTTGCATCTCTTTCAGCACTCTTAAATTTTATTGCATCATCTGCTGGTGCAGAATCACCTGCAATACCGGGATAATCATCTGGAAGTAATAATTTAAGATCAGTTTCTTCGGCGTCTGTCCAATCTTGTGTTAATTTAAAAACACTCTCCACTCTAATAAAATCTCCAATTACAATTAATCTATTTACAATGTCTGAACCATTTTCACTTATGTTCATTTCAGCTACATTAAAATTAGGATTGTCATCAACCTTTTCTGGCAACTTTCCTATTGTAAAAACTCTTTTTGTATCTCTCGATCCTGAAATTGCTCCGCCAGTTCCAATTGCAGTAGCAAGTGCATCTTCTATTCTTGTTCCTGGCACTGTTTTATCAATACCACCAATAACAAACCATTTAAAACTACTTTGTGCTCCACCTTGGGCAGAAAAGAAATCATCCAACCACCAATGGTAAGCTGATCCCATTTGTCTTACAGTTCTAGTTATCGCAGTAGCTATTTGTTCATTTTGCAATTCCAAATGTTTAGGAACAAAAGTTAAAGGAGCAGTATAATTTAAATCAGGAATATTTACTGCATCAGGTACTTTTCTTCCTGCCTCTGAAACAAAAATATATTGCAAAACATCTCCAACAGTCCAAAGCTTTGCGTCTTTTCCATCTTGGTCGAATACAAAAGTTGATCCTAATCCAGCACCTAAATTTTTTCTATCTTTACTTCTATTTGGAAAACCATCTTGGTTAAAAATAGTTGGAGCAAAATCATTTATTTTAACACTACCATTCTTTTGTAATTCCTGTCTTCCAAAGACAACATCAGAATTTAGAAGAAATCTAAAACCAACACAATCATATGCAATACCATCTGCATTTGATCCTAATTCAAGATTAGGAGATATAATTAATCCCCTAAAAATAACTTGAGAACCAAAGCCTTCAAATTTTGCTAATCTAATTTTAACTTCATCACCAACAATATTCCCTCTGTTTGCATCATGAACTTCACAAGGAAATCTAACAGTCGCAACAGAAGCTTGGTCATCTATATTTATTGTAATATTTTCTACAATTCCTTTTCCATATCGGCTTACTGTACTTCTAGGACTACTAATTAAAGGAACTGAACTAGTTTGTGCCTGTGAACCTTTTGGTCCAAATTTACCTCTTGAAACATAAAATAAAGGCGGTCTATTAAAACTAGGATTTTGTGCCGCCTGCGCAGGAGTTTGAACTTCTCGTGAAGCAAGAGGATTTTGAGCTATGAAACATAGACTCGGCATTCTAATATCTCCAATTGATCTTATTTAAAGTCATAAAATACCGTCTTCTGAATTGATTGAACGCACTGGAACGCTTGATACTTGTTCAACGCCCATAGGTTTTTGACCAAACAATTCTATTTCAATAAAGTCCGTACTTCTGTCATCTAAACCTGTTGATGTTTTCGCACGAACAACAAACTTAAATTTTCTTTTAACTTCTGAAGTTAATTTACCAGAAGTAAATATGTGTGTTGTATCTAAAACGTCTGAATTTCTAACTACACTTCCAATCGCTGTAGAAAAATCTAATATGCCAGTTCCATTATCTGTATAGATTTTAAATAGAGTTACGACGGCACCTTCTTTATCTTGAAAGTATTCCCAATCAAGTGTTACTTTTCCATCTGGCAAAGGAATGCCTGTCAATACAACTTCATCTTCACCTATATCTTGAATATCACTATCAAATCCTATTTCAAAAGGAACTGCTGCATTAGGAACATTTATTCTTTGAAGTACATCAACATTTGTTTCTAAGTTTCCAAAAGAGTCTTCGGCTCTAATTCCAAATATATAATCATCATCTGTCAATGCACCTGTTGTAAATGTTTCAACACCAGCAGCAACATTTCCTATTTCAAATACATAATCAGGAGCTAATACTTCTGTACCTTTTCCTTGAAAAATTCTAATCGTAGCTAGATCAGCTTGCGTCGGATCAGTCCAAGTGAATGTAACTGTCTTAGGACCAGAATTATAAACTGCTTGAAAGTTTGTTGGAGAATTAGGAAAGAAATCCAAAGCATTAGTTAAAATAATCGGATCGCTTTGATTCCCTGCAACATCTTCTACAACGACTGCAACTTTTTGTGTCGCTTCAGCTAATTTTTGAGTAATAAAAAATCTAATAACTCTATTAAATCCTTGATAACGATATGATATTTTAGTTGATTTCTTTACAGCCATCATGAACCCTCTGGAATAAATCCAGTATTGACATCTTTCTTACTTTCTCCAACAATAATTTCACCTATTTCTTTCGTAAAGTCTATTGATCCATCGCCAGCATCACCATAGAAAACATATCTGAATATATTTGGATCACTTGATTCTTTGAATGTAACTTTAATTCTATCACCAAGAGCTTCAAAATCAAAAGTGAATCGCTGTCCGAAGAAAGTTTGAATCACAACATCAATTATTACACATTCTAAATCTACAAGACCAACAACATCCATCCATGTTTGATCTGGTTGTATATCAACTTCATATGGTTCACCTTCTATATAAACTCCATAAAAAAATTCACCACTATAATTAGCAGGTGGAACGAATCCAGCCCAATTTAAACGAACTGAATCTTGAGAATATGGATTCAGAATAATTCTTACATTATCTGGATTTCTTTTTAAATAATCGTAAACAACTCTTTCAGTTGTTTTAACTAAACCAGAATAATCATATATAACTCTTGTTATCTTTGCAAAGAATGCGCTATAGTCATAGACAATTCTTTTAGTATTTTTAGTTATGCCATTATAATCATAAACCACTCTTGTAGTTTTCGCAGGAGCAAATGCCCAAAAAATATTATTTCCAGAATCAATATTCGTTTTATCCGTTGCATTTATTTTAGCAGCACTGGTAGATGCATCAGAATCTTTAACATCTACATGATTTACAATTTGACCAGCAGTTACAGTCAGTCCCCATTGTGTTCCATCTACTTTGGATTTTAAAATTACATGATTAGTCAAAACTCCACTTAATGTTAAAGTATCTATGACATGTGTAACACCTTCTTTAAATTTTATAATAATGTCTAATGTGGATGCATTAGCTACAAGTTCATCAATATCAATTGCATCATCAAATACAATAGTAGTATCAGATGTATTTGTAACAATGATTTTTGTAAATATCTGTGAAGACCAAAAATCATTTGTAACAGTTTGTGTAACTGTTCCGTTAAGTTCTAGTTCTTTAAGCAAACCAGCTTGAGCACCAATACCGCCAGTGCTACTTATAATCGCAACATCACCAGCAACTTTTATTCTATGATTTAATGTCAGTGAAATATCTTCACTTCCATTAGTAATAATGGTGAAGTCTCCAGCTACAGTTATTTCATCAATAGTTTTAAATTCTGTGTCTGTATCACTTCCACCACTTACATTAAGAAATCTTAATTCATTGTCAACTTTAAAAGGTACTACGCCAAAATCTACAAAACCACCATTACCACCATTCGTATCAAATATGCCATCTGAACAAGTAACACTAACATCCCAAAATGATTGACCAGCAGCATGTTGAATAGAAAAAGCATTAACACCACTATAAGCCCGCAACTCACTGTTGCCAGCATCAAGTGTGTCAAACAAAGGCCAATTTTTCCCGGAATCAGCAGGTCCATATTCCCAAAGACCATTTCCCATTTTTAAAGTAACGAGTACACCAGCGGCAGTATCTCTGTCAAATTCTCTATTAATGCGAATATCAAAATCAAAAGTAGATGCATCTATTACAATGTCGCCATCTAAAACATTATTAGCTATTAAAAACAATCTTTCACATTCAATATTTCCATCTTTAAAAGTAAATGTTCTTGCTATACCTGTTCCGTTTGTATTATCAATAGTCAATTCATTTATAACAAGCGTGCCGAAAGAAGGCGGCGTAAATAAAATATTATTTTCTATTAATTTAAAATTGCTAAGATCACTATTTGTTACATCTAAATCTTCAAGATCAACAATTGTTCCAGTTATATTCCAAGTTGCAGTTCCTGAATCTATAATTTCAATAACTCCTGAACTAAATTGTTGAACATTGAAATTTGAAGTTATATTAAATATTCTACTGTTTGCATCAAATGACATTTCGCCAGTGCTTAATGTTCTTATTGCAAGAATTGAACAATTCAAAGTTCCTAAAACTTGAACAACCTGATTGACAGCACCACTATTATCTACAAAAACAGTATTATAAGTAAAACTATTTGGGTTGAAAGAAAAAGTTCCACCAACATCTATATCTAAAACAAGTGTTCCAATATTTAATAATGTTCCACTACTAGGAGCAACAAAACCAGAATGACATTCAAAATTAAAATTATTCCAGTCCCAAGTATTTGTAAAAGGCAATGCGCTAAGTTGCTGAACTTCCACATTCGAATTCATTGTGACGTTAGGGCTATTGCCATCTAAAATTGCAGCGTCAGTAGTACCAGGAACACCAGCACCACCAGCGCCACCAGACGAAGCAGCCCAATTTCCACCATCATCCCAATCATCGTCAACGTCGCCAACAAAGAATCTATTAGCCATTTTTTAAACCTTTTGATCTCTAATTATTTCCGAAGACAACATCGACAAATGCCGATCCGTCTGCGTTAATTCCTTCTGTAATTATCTGCCTTATCCAAACACCTTGCGCTTTTAATGGTCCTAATAAACCATCGGCACCTACTGTTATACCGGCTGCATAAGTTGCCACTTGAGAAAAAGAAGATACAACCGGAGCAGTTTGCGGAGAAGCTATAATTTGATCTCCATCTAAAATTGCAATTCCAGCAGACTGTTCAAGAGCGAATGCAATTTGTCCGAAATGTTCAACATTGCCAAGATAAACTCTAACATCAGATAAAGTATCTGCTGAGTTATCATTTCTAGCAAACACTTTTGAATATCTTGTATTATTACCACCACCTAAAGCTTTAGATGAAGATGTAAAAAATATTTCATCTACAATCCCATCGACTCTTGCTAAACTTCCTGAAATTGCACCACCGACAGGATCAGCGTCCGTAACTGCAACAAGTGATGGTTCATATAAATTTAAGTCACTTGCAATGACAACCATTTAATTATCTCTCCTATTTGTCTCTTGCAAAAATTCTAATAAATCCATTTGCTTTATTCTATCTCCATAGAGCAACCCTTGACCAGTGCAATTGTAAAATTCTACATCGGCCTGACCGTGCGTTAGTGCAATCATATAATTACATGCATCAAGATTTATATAAGTAGTGGTTACAGGGGAACCGTTTACATCTTTCTGTACAATGAATCCATTTCTTATTTCTTCATCAAAACCACACTTTTCAAATGCATATTTTTTGTTATTTACAAATGAAAAGTCTAATCCAAGAAATCCAACTCTTTTATATCCCATATAACATGCAATAGCAGTTGTAGTAAATGCAACTACCAAAGCTGATTCAACTAATGCAAGTTTATTTTCATATTCAGGCGGGATTGTTAATCCCATTTTCAAAGTACCCTTTGGCATGAAAAGTCTTTTCTCGCCTTTCCATGCATGGATTACTTTATTATCTAAAAGTACAGATGCAAGAAATATTGTTTCGCCCTGACTAACGCTTTCAAAATGTTTTGTCTGATCGTCAGTTGGATGAATCTGCACTTGGAATTTTGGAATTATATTCTTTTTTCTTAATTCTTTATATGCACTGTTCATAGTAAAAATATCTAAATTCTTAACAGGCTCACCGTTCATCATAATACCTAAAGTTGAAAGATGATCTTCTAACGAAGGACCATTACTTACAATCAGTGCAGTCCTTTCTTCACCACTTCCATTGAATGCATTTAAAGTTCCAATGTCACGAAACTCTACATTGTTATTTAAATTCTTTTGCCAAGTATCTTTATTCTTATGGATTGCAAATTCATTCTGTTCTTCTTGGCTGAGATTCAATCCATGAATTCTAGTATTAAGTGCCTTTTCAGGAAGACACTCGATGATTTTATTTGCTCTATTTATATACCTATGATCTTTCCAAACTCTCTTCCTTGCCTTGTCTGTTATTGCTTTTCTTTCTTTCTCATTTTCTAAATAATAAATTATTTTATTTGCACAATCTTCTACATCATCATATAAAGTAAATTCATCTTCTTCGAATGTATCTTTTATTTCCACTCTGGAACTTGAAGTTAAGATAAGTGAGTCAACAGCAGCAGTCTCATAAATTCTAGGATTTAAATAAGACGCTTCTATATTTCTAGTATTCGTCCTACCATACTCAGAGAAGTCTTGTCTTCTAGGAATATCTAAACAAATTTTTGAACCAGCTATATAATGTGCTAATTCTATTTGATCTAGAATCCCTTCTTTATATTTTATCTTTAGACTTTCTCTTTTAAATTCCCTTCCTTTTTGAATTATCTTTCCTGCAACTAAAAGATCATACTTACTAATATATTCATATAGTTCTTCAATAAAGTCAACTCTTTCTGGATATAAACTTCCAAAAATCAAAATTTCAGATTTGAATTTATCTTCAAGATCATAAATATTTACATCAAACAATTCATCATTAAAAGCTAAAGGCAAATGCCAACTTTTATCTTCGCCATGAATCCTTACAGTATTCTTTTCATTCACAAAAACATAATCAAATTTATTTGAATAAGTTTCTGAATGATCTACTTGCATAGGATCATCAACAAGCCAAATTGCAGTTCTTGTATTTGGACATGCTGTTTTTAAACATTCAACTATTTCCATATTTATATTGCCGCCATGAATAAACAAAACTAAATCAGGCTGTACTTGAATAACATATCTGAGTATTGGATCAGAAAGCAATTGAACAATATCATAATGTTTAGGTAAATCTTTATCATTAAAGACATTATATGTAGTCAGAATTTTTTTAGAAAAATCATAACCAGCTTGTGTTTGATATTGAAATACATTTTCTTTTCCACACAATCTTTCAAATGCTCTATAAATTGAATTACTTACATCTTCGCTACTATACCTGAAACCAGAATTAACAATAAATGTACTGAATCTTTTCGGATCAATATTCATTTTTTTCTCACTTAGCAAACATCGCCACCGGACGAACGAAGGAATGAAACAACAAATGTATCAAAATGATGACCACTTCCGCCCATGCTAAAACCATTATAGAAACAGTTTGTATATGTAACTCCATTCACAACTAAACTAGCAGGAGATTGATTTAATAAATTCCCTGCCAAATCTCTAAAAAATTCTTCTAATTCTTTCCTTCTTCTTCCTGCAAAATTTATGATCCATCCATTCATTGTCAATACTTGTTCTCCACCACCAAGAAATTTAATAACAACACCTAATGCTCTAGGAATATTTTCAATAGTAACAAGGGGAGTATCGGAAGGATCAACATATGCATAATCACCTATTTGAAATGTTCCATATAATCCACCATTGAATGCCATTTTATTTTCCTCTTATTGCCTCGCTGATCTTTTTCCTGTTCCAGCTAAAGAGTCTACTACTCTCTTTGAATTTTGATTTAATCGTTTAGAAGAGAATAAAAGAGCCGCAGCAGTATCTAAATTATTTGCAGCTTCCTCAATTTGCTCCGCTGATTTTTTCTGAAGCTCTCTAGCTTTCTTTCGTGCTTCTAATTCCTCTTGTCTTTCAAATTCTACATCACTAATATCTTCTGCTAATTTTCTAGAACCAGGAGCAAGACCACGTTCCACCTTTGCCCCTCTTATACCTGTCTTTGCAAATTCTTCAGCAGTTTTATCTGCTTGTTGTTCAAGAAGCTCATTAAATCTTTTAAAAAGTTCATTACCTCTATTGCCACTTCTAACAACTTCGTTAGTGCTTTTACGAATATCTCTTAATATTTCATTAGCTAATTGCGACTCAACAATAATTCTACCGGGCTTTCTCTTTGCCACTTCTTTTATTTCTTCTTTCGTCTCTTCTTTCTTTTTATCCTTAGCTTCTTTTTTAACTTCTTGTTTCTTTGGCTTTTCTTCTTTGACTTTAGTTAATCTTTCAATTGCTCTACCTAATCTTACTTCTGCTGCATTAACAGCAGAATCAAGTCCACCAAATAATGCATTTGCAAATTTCACTTGAATAAAATCTGCCAGTGCAGCAAATGTATCTCTTAATGCTCTTATTCTTGATTCATCAAAAGAAAATAAATCTAATAAAATAGTTTTCAATTTAACAGCCGCATCAAACATTAAACCGAATGCAGTTTGCGCACCTGAGAATTTATCGACAAAACGATCAACGGCTCCAACTGATTCTAATATTACTCTTGACACATCAATGAATGCACCAATTAAAGATTTGACAAAAGATAATCCTAATTTAATGCCATCAACAAAGGCGGCTATTGTATCTGGCCTAATTGAATCAGTAAGATCGTCAACTAATTTTGTTATCCCTTTTATGAATCCTACATCTGGACCTTGTTGAAATTCTTTAAAGAATACTTTGACAAACTTAAATAATAATCTTCCAAATGAAACACCAAGCAAAGATAAGTCTTTAATTAAATCTTTTATAAATTCAAGGAATGTTGTTTCGTTTGTTATCCCTTTTAATTCTTCTCCAAATTCTGTAAAAGTTTCAATCGCTTCTACAAGAGCCTCTCGAATTAAAGGGAAGACTCTTTTACCAACATTACTAAAAAGATTTGATAAAGTTTTGAATTTACTTGTTACTGTTCCAGCAGCTAAAGCAAACTCTTCTTCGATTGACTTCCCTCTTTCAAATTCCGTTGTAGCAACTTTTAAATTCTTATCTAATAATTTAGTTCCTTGCGACAATGCTCTAAGCGAACCAGCCAATCTAACTTGGGTTCCAAATAATTTAGTTAAAACTCCTTCTGCTTCTCTGGCATTTTCAAATTGACCTAACGCCTTAAATATTTCTCTAATTCCTTTGACTGGATTTTTATCAAATAGATCACCAAACTCTTCTTCTGTTCGCCCAACAAGTTTTGCAAATTCTGGAAACTTGTTTGGCTTCGCAATTATCCCAAAGATTCTTTCAAATGAAGTTCCAGTAATTTCAGCAGTACGACCTAATTCAAGCATAGTCGTATTTATTGCAATTGCTTCAGCAGCAGTTAGACCAAACTGCTTTGCTATACCCGCAGACCGAGTAGTTGCATTTAAAATTTGGTCCGCAGTTGTATTCGCAGACTGAGCAGCAGAGTTTAATGCAGACGCAAGGTTTGCTGTTTCATCAGTAGTAAGTTGAAACAAGGTTAATAATTTTCCAAGACCTGTTGCTAATTGTTCTGTACCTAACTCTTCGATTGCTACATCTGCTTTTGCAACAACTCTAGAAAAGTCTGTTAATCTTTTAACTGCATCACCTACAGTATTTCCAGCTTCATCTAAAGTAAGACCCATCCTTGCACCAGCAGCAGCAATTTTTAATAACTGCTTTGTGGTTATAGGAGTTTGGTCTGAAAAATCTAGAAAGTTATTTCTTAAACTTTCTATTTGTTTCCCTGTAAGATTCGCAGCTTTATTTACTTCGACCAACCCATCCTCTATTTCAGCGCCGCCTTTAATCACAGTGTCCGTTATTATTCGAAATCCATCTCGAAAGCTATTAACTATTGATGCAATCACTCGAACAGAAATGAACGATGCAATTCCAATAAAAGTAAATTTAATTACATTGGCAAGACTTAAAAATGATTTGCCAGTCTGTGCTGTGCCTGAACGAGATGTTCTAATTAATCCACGCCATAAACTACGATATGCATTCTTTGTCGAAGCAATACCTTTAATGAATCTTGCATTATTCATATCCAGTCTTACGACTGGTTCGGCAATAGTTGTAGCCATCCTTTTTCCTATGCTATTTTCAAATAGTTTTTAACTACTTCTGTTTGACCGCCACGTGTATTTTTCATAGCTCTTAATAAATTATCGTTGCCCTTTTCTTTGTCTTTATATTCTTGGCTCTCTAATATATCTTTCACACTCATTGTCTTCCATTCATCTGGCATAGATGGTGTTTTATTTTCTTTCGTTCCAGGTGTACTATTAATTTCATCTGATTGTTCTTCATCTCTTTTCATATCAATTTCAATTAAAATTTTACACAAAGAAATATCAAGTCCATCTATTATATCAGGAGCCCAACCAAATATTTTACCTAAAGCATAATAATAAAATGCTTCTGGATATTTTTCGCTTATTATTTCACCTAATTCATCCCAACTTCTTTTCTTTGATGGTTTTTTATTTTCGTCCATAAATCATACTTGAATATCTGCTGCTAATTGTTTAAAGATTTCAGCATAATCAGATATGGCAAAGTCTTCTTCAAATTCCTCTCTAGTTAATTTTTTATGTTTTATTATTGTAAGTTTATAAAGTAGATCACCAATTACATCTAAACCATCAAATCTATCAGGAACGAAATTATCATCTGCTGCCATATTCTTTTCATCTTCATCAGTCTTTTTTCTAAGATTATTTAACACATCTCTAAATTCTTTAAGATACCCAACCTTCATCGGTGAAACATGATAAAACTTTGTTTTTAATGGTTTGTTTCCATCTTCATCATCTGGATCAGGGAACTCAATTTCTACTTTAATAAATCTAGCAATGATACACCTCCTTGAACTTTTAATTTATTCTATTGATCCCATCGCTACGAAAATGTAGTCAATGAGGAAAAACAAATAATATATAAATTTGGAAGATAGCTTGTAGGGGTTAGCTCAAGCCACTTTACCCGAAAGAGAGGAAACAGACTCCTTTATCATCTATTTAACTAGATGATATTTGCATGTCTTTTAAAATTCATAATATCTGATACAGTGCAATCAGAAACTCCAAATTTCTTTCCAAGATCAATGTATGTATATTTTCCTGTTTTATATAACTTCCTAATCTTTTTCACATCTTGGATTGAAAGTTTAGAGCAATGATGTTTAGTTCCACTTTTTATTTTCACTAATCCAGTATCATAAGCATGTTTCATATTTTTAGAATAAGTCAAATATTCTAAATTCTTAACATCATTGTTTAATTTGATTCCATCTTTATGATTGACTGTATAATTTATAGGTTTCTTACCAATGAAATGACAAGCAACTAGATCGTGAATTAAAAATCTAGTTACCTTCCCATCTTTACATAAAAATACTTCATAATATCCATTACTGCTTAGAATAGGTTTTAAAATTTTTCCAACTCTCGTTCCCGGAGAAGCTGAAATTCTTTTAACCCTACCCTTACTACTAACAGAATAAGGAAAGTTTTTTATCTTTTTCCATTTTTCAATCATAATCCACTCAAGTTATGCTTTTCGTAAATCCAGTGCTTGCAGAATCAAGCACGTTGACTGTTATAGTCGAAAGCACGAAACCAGCTTGTTCCGAAACAACTTCATAACCAACAATTTTGCAATTTTCAATCGTGCCAATCATACCGCCATTATTAGCACCTTGCGATAATGTCAGCGTAAAAGTATTGTTGCTTAAAAATGTATCAATGTCACCATCAATATCAAACTTCGAAGACTCAATTGTAATTTCAATACTCTCGTCGCCTAATTCAATTGCTAGTGGCAAACGATAATCGCCACCACGAAATTCAACGGGAGCACCATCATAAGAAATCGTAATACCTGTTGCAACGCCTACAGGATTTAATTCACTTCCAGATAAGGCGAATGCACCGACTGAGAATTTATATTCGGCCAATTTATTCTCTCCTTATATTTCATAATCAATTTTAGATAAACGCTTCATTTCTTTTTTTGCTTTCTTAAGTTTCTTTTTTCTATATTCTTTATTTAATTTATACCCTCCTTTTCTAATTATCTATTTTTTAATAAACACTTCATTTCCCACTATCTTGATTAACCTGTTTTTTACATTTTCCAAATTCTCTTTACTATACTTTTCTATAATTGTCTTTCTTAATCTATTGCCAATCTTTCTTATAATCGCTTTATCCTTAAACGCTTTCCTCATATTCTTTTGAATCGCTTGAACAGAAAGACAAACCATTTGTGAGTCTTTTGTATAATAGTCAGAAACTCCATGAAATAATTCATCATCACAATTTTCAAATCCTTTGAATTGTGTTAGATAACTATTTCTTGGATTTAAATAATCTAAATGCCCACCCCATGCTGTTTGAATACAGGTTATTCCCAACGCACCAAATTCCAGCCCTGGCAACCATGTACTTTCACCTCTCGACGCAGCGACACAAACTTGGGCATTTATTAAAAAGTTCTGTAATATAGCTTCATCAATAGGCACATCTAAAATGCATATGTGTGGTTTGTCTTTCTTCTTATCTAATCCTGTTTCTTTCAATATATAATCATATTCCCATTTCATATTCCACTTCTTTTTATGTTCTTTTTTTCTTTTTCTTTTAATATCATTAAATGGTGTCGTTGCATACTTCGTCAACATCACCAAAGATACAAGTTCGTCTGAAGAAAATTCTCTCAAGAAAGCTTCTATTATCTCGTGAACACCTTTCCTCTTATTCCAAGTTCCATTGAACATAAAGATAAAATTATTATTTGGAACATTCACTAATTTTGCTTTTTCAAGTTTCTTCATGACTCTTGGGCAATCTACCCAAAGTGGCATATGTGTTAATTTAATATCATAATTAATTTTAGCTTTATTAAATCTAATCACATCTAGTTTCGTAGGAAGAAATAATTCATCGCACCATTTACACATCTCTATAAATTTAGAGTCAGCGCGATCCGTCTCAGCCATTGTATAACCAATTTTATATCTTGCTTTACTTTCTTTAAATCTTTCTAATTGGCCAGGCGCACCTATCACTATTTCTATAAAATCATTTTCATTAATTTCAGTGTTTTGCAAGTGTCTAAATTTCTGATATGTGAAAGGATCAACATCTATATTAGATTTTAACTTCTCAAGTTTCACATTGAACATTCCACAATTACTTAGATATTCAACAAGTTCTCTGCCGTGCCTTGCATACCCACCAGCAAAATCTGTGAATGCAATTATTTTTAAATCAATCTTTTGGACACTAGACAATTCATATAATTGAAAAGGAAAATAAGATAAAGCATTCGCATCTGTGATAGATGAAAATGCCTCATTACATAATGTGTCTGCCATCTCTCGCTGTCCTCTATTATTACTATGGAACCTCGACTCCAACTCTGTCTTTAGTCACAAGACTTTCATGAACAAATTCAAATATTAAAGGCCAACGCCAAACTTTATCTTCCAAATCAAAAAATGGTTGTGAACCAGATAATAAATTAAAATGATTTACAACCAAACCATTCGCACTAAAATCAACTTTTGCTAAAGCATCTAAAATATGTTCCTTTAGAAGACTCATTTTAGAATATCTAGTAGGCGTTCCGTCTCTCAACAATTCTTTAAATTCCATTATTATTGTTGCAACACCATTCATTGCATGTATCGCAGGTTCTTCTGGACCATAATTTGCACCTACAGAAATATTAGGAAATAAGGCATCAGTTCCAGGTGAAATTAATTGCGGCCTCATTGCTGCAACAAAAACTTTTTGTGCAAATTTTGATCCAAGTTCAATTTTAATATCAGAATTTCCAATTAATGCTTTTATGATAGCTTCTTCGATTGTAAAAAAAGCCATATGCTATCCTTTGCTTTTAACCTTTTTAATTATCGACCTCATTCCCGTTCTCATATTCCCAAACAAAACTTTTATTTCCCCTCTTGCATTTTTTGCGCCACGTTCTAAAAAATTATTTGCAGCATTTCTACTTGTGCCAAAAATAACAAAAGGAGCATATGATTCGCCTACTATATTTACAGCACTTCCGTCAGGACCAACTTCACCTATGAATTCTTTTCCTCTTTTCTTATTGCTTAAAATTTTAACACTCTTTCTTAGATCACCATCTTTTACTGGCGTTTCCTCTCTTATTTCTTTTCTTAATATAATTAATGCTTTATTAAAAGTTACTCTTGCAAGATTCAAAGTTTCTTTGCTGAAATTTACTAAACTTCTAGCACCAGCAGTTACACCACGAAAAATGACTACAATCCCTTGTCTCTTTGTAATAAACCCATCTCTTAATCCCATTAAACATCTTCCTCTTCTTCTCTTGCAATTTCTTGAACAGCTACTTCTAAATGATGAGTCTGAGTATGTCTTGATCTTGGCATTATCTTTTCTACTTCATATGTAGCTCCGTCTATAACAAGACGATCTTTACTTTTAATTTTTGATCTATTTCCATCTAATACTCTTCTATCCATATAACAAACAAATGTTCTTTCCATTATTCTATGACTATCATCTTGTCTTTCAGCATTCCCCGCACCAGTTCTTAAAATAGGTTGAGATAATCTGCAAGGAATATCATCAAAGACAACAATTGCGCTAGGAGCATCAGCTTGACCGAAAGTATCTACAGATGAATGTGGCCTTGGTCTAGTTACTTCAGCCCTTTGTCTCAATAAACTCCTGAAAGACATTTGAATCCCTCTTTAAAATCTCAGTGAATTTTACTCCCATCTTTATCCAATCTATATTATAATAAATTGGATTACCAAAATCTATATCATTCTCTTGATTAAAGTTATGCAAAAACATCATAACAGTTTCTTTAATTCCTATCATTGGTTTGATTTTTAACTTTTCTTCTATTTTCTTTCCGCTGATTGCATAGCTTCTTATATCAAGTGGTTTATCATAATCCATATTTATTTGAACACGACCATCCCACCAATTATTTATTTGAACCATAGAGTGAACAACTCTATGAGCTAATTCTGAAATTCTGAAATTCTTATATACAAGATTAAAAATATCAGATTCAAAATCACTTTCTATAATCTTAATATAAGCATTCGCTACATCAATCACATTTATTAAAGGTCGCCAAATTTCTCCACCGCCATAGATATTTACAATCCCTTTATCAAAAGCATCTCGCATCATGCAATTTACGACAAGATCATATCTTTGTCTTGGTGAACATCCCATGACTGTGCCTTGTCTTAAAATTGCAAGTCTAATTTCATCTTTTCTTTGCCACATTCCCGCTTCAGCTTGCAATTTAGATTTTGCATAATTGCTTTTAGGATCAGGAATCCAATTTTCATCTAATTCTTTTTTATCTTCAAATCCGTAAACAGCAGCAGACGATGCAAAAATAAATCTCTCAACTTGTGCATCTACGCATTTATTAAAAAATTCTATAGCATCATCTCTATTTACTTTAGAATTTCCTTTAGGAGAAAAATCTGCCTGTGGATCATTTGAAAAACCAGCCAAATGACAAACTGCATCAAATTGGCCTAATCCCTCGGTTTTACATTCTGCAAAATCTTTTTTCTCCAAAGAAAAATTTGGAAACCTTTCTAAATTTTTTAAGGAATCGAATCCAAAATACCCTTTATCAATTACAGTAACTTTATAGCCTTTTTCTATTAATTCATACGTTAAAACTGAACCAATAAAGCCACAACCCCCTGTTACCAATATGTTTTTCATAAATACCCCTAATTAAACTTAACAATTAAATAAAATTTTGATTTATTTTGAAAACATAATTGAGAACAATATTTTCCTCTTCCTTGATTTATTCTCCATTGTGGCAAATAAAATTTCTTATTGCAAGCCTCACAAATACATTTAATTTTACTTTTTCTTTTTTCATTATGCAACGATGAATGTTTTGAATTTTTTAATAATTTCAAATTCTTAAATTCATCATTCAGAGAATCTTCATCCTTGTGATGTAAAATATAACCATCAGGAACAACTTCTCCAGTTTTTAACCACCAAACTACATGCGATCTTCTAGCATATCCATAAATAGTTTTATATTTAGTTGCTTTTGGATAATCTGGTCTGTAAACCCAAAAAGACATATATTTATTCGTTTTAATTCTTAAATAACCATCATTCCATCTGCTAAATTTCCATTTCTTTCTAGTTCTTTTAAATGTACCATTCTTATTTCTTACTGCGCCGCCTGTTACTAAAATATGCTTCATAACTCACCTAGTAAATGGTTGACGTAAACAATCGACATACCAGAACATACGTTTCCTGGGCCATAGAAGCCCGTCACGAGGTCTTAGCCCGCAGCTTGCACTTCGCTGCCATCTAGCTCGTCAAATTTTTCTTTTAAATCTTTCATAGAAATTTTATGGTCATTTAGCGTCTCTGTTTGATACTTTGTCATATCAAAAAGCTTTTGTTCTGCTTCACAAGCAATTTCATCAGTAATTGTCATTTCAAATTTTGTTTCTTCATCTTCAGGAGTTTCTTCAGCTTCAGCTTCAGATTCTTCAGGGGTAAAAACAACTTCGTCACCATCTTTAGAATTAAATCCTAAAAAATCTTGAATACTTCTAAAAATCTGCATCATCGTCTAAAGTCCCCGTATCTGATTTCATTCTTCTTAAAATTCTTCCTAGTCTTCCATGCATTTTTTCAATCACTTCTGTTTGATCTTTCATTTTTTCTGTAACAACGCCAACAAGTTCTACTGCTTTAAGAGCCGCTTCAGTTCTAGCTTCATTCAATCTTTTAATTTCTTTTTTGGCTTCATCAATTTCTCTTTCTAACCTTAAAATTCTTTCTTTATAACCATTCAATAAATATCTAATTAAAAAAACAATACCAATAATAGCAAGCACCAAACACGCACCAATAGCACCATACTGAAGTAAATTGCCACTTGCCTCTATAGCTTCGGTTGGAATTTGTGCTATTAGCATCCGACTTTCCTCTATTTAGAAATAGGATGAATAACATCTATTGCATTATGTTCAGGAATTTTACTTCGAAACTTTTCAATGACTTCAGTGAATGGAATGAAATTAAAATCTTCATTCAATTCAGAATCAGAAGTGCAAGAGAATAATTCGAACCCTGCCCTTTCGAAATGCGGCACAATAGATGCTAATTGTCCTAGTACCATTTTATAGGTTCTTTTATTATATTCAATTTGCTCTGTTGTCAGTCCGCTTGCAAATGAATATTGTCCTTCTTCACTTATTTTAAAAGTAGAACCCAACACATATACTTTTCTAAATCCAAGATGATATAAAGATTGAAGTGCCAATAGGAAAACATTCTTCCACCAAACAAAATGAACTAATGGACCGAAGAATTGATTAGCTGTTATATGTGGGCTTGAACCCATAAACATTACATTGCTAAAATTCTTCCAATGTCTTCCATCTACTTCTTCACAACATCTACTTAAATAAGCAAAATGTAAAAAAGAAGAATCATATAGAATTGATTTAGAATAGTTTTCTGGTTTATCTGCTCCAATCCAATATGTCGGTTTAAAATTCATGGCTACATTATTCATAGCCATCGTAACAACACCTTGAGTTTCTAAAACTCTCCATTGTCCAATATTTTCTAAATGCGGAGAACCACCAACAAGGATACAAGAATCAGAATGAATTCCTTCTAAATCAACAGCCCTTCTCTCTTCACCAACAAAACGATAGAACATTAACTTGCTCCTACAACTTCACTCAATATTGTTTCTATTGTTCTCTCTTTTAAAATCTTTATGTCGAAAGAATTAACTGCTTTACTTCTAGCAGCCATTCCAACATTACATCTTAATTCATCATTTTCTATTAAGTTACAAGTATATGAAACAAATTGTTCATTGGTACTACACAAGAATCCATTTTCATTATGATTTATTTGTTCTATAATTCCGCCTTTATTTTCTGCAACTATAGCAAGACCTGAAGCCATAGCTTCAGTAACAACTCTTCCCCAAGTTTCAACTACATCTGTTTTATAAACTAAAATATCTATATCTGCATAGATATTTTCAATTGGTATTGAACCAACTTCAGGCATTATCAAATTCTTTAATTTTAAATGAGCATCTTGATAATATTTATTACCACCAATTATATAGAATGAAATTTCCTTTTTTGATTTATTTTGAACCTCTTCAAAAATATCAATTAGATCAGAAGGAAATTTTTCTTTATTGTCATTAGATACTTTACCAATCACTATCTTATCTTTATCATAATATCTTTTTATATTCGTGTATTTAGAAGTCTGTATACATGGTGGCATCATTATAGTCTTTTTTATTCTATCTAAAAATTTATCATATCTACTAAAAACATCATTAGAAACAAAACAATCTAGATCAGCTTTAAATAATGGATATGTAGGATTATGATGAACTGCTATGAGCGGCCATTTTTCCAACCAAGCATAAGGCCAATCACCTTCAACATAATTTCCAGGTGTATTGTTAAAAAATATAGCACATGGATCAATTCTTTCTACTATATTTTTTGTAACTAAAGGAACACATGATAATGTAATCCCATCATTCATCATCATTCTTAAAACTCTATTGTCGTCTTTATTATTATGATATAAAACATAATGTTTAAAATCAGGATATGCCTTACACATATCCCAAGTTGCAAACATCGTCCCGCCAATCCAACAAACATTATTAACATGCAACATAGTTTTTTTCATTCTTCTGTTTCTTCTTCGTCTTCATTTTCCTCTATTTCGTCTTCTTCTTCAGATTCTTTCTTTTTCGCTTCTTCTTCAACCTCATTTGTCTTTTTCTTTTTCTTCTTTTTAACTTTTTCCATACCATCAACTGCTTCTATAAATGCAAGAATATCTGGATGGCGCATTGCCCATTTCATATTATTAACAATTCTTTTCAAATTATTTGCTACAGCGTCTTCAAATAAAATTCTATCTTCATCTTCTGAATCTTCAACTGCTTTCTCAATAGTGTCACGATCTTTCATTTCTGACCTACTAAAACCTATTGGTTGTCCAGATGGAGCAGTTGGTACATCATTCAAACAATTTAAAATCAATTGCTTATAATCTATAACTTTTGAACCCTGTTCTTTTCCAATCTCTGTTTCTTTATTAATTAGAACTTTCACAATCTTTCCCCTTTAAAAAATAACGAACTTATAAATTAGTTTATTTTAAGCACCAGTAGATTCATCAGGTACAACAGGTACAGGCGGTTGTTCAGTCTCACGACTATCCATCCAATCACCAATAAATTTACTTAATGCAGCTTCAAACACTGACATTCTTACTTTAGCATTTTCATAAAGTGTAAAAGCCTCTGATTTCCCCACTGTATTTTTCTCTTCTGGATCAGTACTATCATAATCAATCACATTTAATTCAAGACAATAATAATTCTTTCCATCTTCAGTTGGCTGAATAACTAATCGTCTAAATTTAGAAGCATCTCGTTTTGGCGTAGGTTTAGGTGTCGGTGCCAATTTAATTGCAAAATCATCTGGCATCTTTCTACTCTCCTTTTTATATTAACAGACTATGACGGATCATCGCGGAGTGTGACCCATTGTTTAGTGCCGTTGACTTCAACCTGTAAATGCCCTGAAACCGCTCCCTGAGTCGTTAGAGATGAAAGGGCACTGGTTGCATCTGCATCTTCCGTCGCCTTGAAATTGAAGAAACCCGAGTCCACAACGCCCATGTCCACAGTCACAGCCGCTTCAGCAGCGTCTTGCCTAATGTCCAACGGGGTGCAGCCGACCGCGAGAGAATTCTCGTTGACGATCCTGACCAAATATCTAGCCACAACGCTTGCACTGTCACTCTGTAGATTCAATATTCCTGCTGTCGTCAATTCGTCGGCATCGTCACAATCGAACACCGGACTGGTAGTATTCGCTGGGTCCATTATATTAATGACGGGGTTACTTGTGGCTACACTGGCGATTTCCAATGATCGTTGATTCGATGTTTGATTAATAAACATCGCACGGACTGCATCGCCGTTCTCAATGTGGAATTTGGCTGTGTGTCCGGCGAGTGCAACACCAACACCAACTCGGTCTAATCCGCCATCAATAGTTAGTAAGTTTGGATCACCGTCGCCCTCAAAACGATAGTTATGATCGACACCACTTTCATTGAAGATGCTGTCAGTAGTTCCAACGTCAAATATCTTGACGCCTGCACCATTTTGGACTTGAAGCAACTGCCCCGAGTCAGGACGGATTATCCTTGTAAACGTCGTTCCCCACACTGCTGTAGATAGACCGAGATCGCCACCTATATCACCGTTCGGTGAAATAGTGCCTAACAGAGTGATCGTCTTTCCTGCTGTGACGACAATGTTACCCGCCGGTGCCAATACAATGTCACCCGCGTTTGACGTGATTACAAAGTTCGTGCCGTCGTGTGTGATGCTACCCCAATTTGTAAGTGTCGCGCTTCCGTCTTGAAACCGTACCGTTGGTGTGGTGGGAGTCCCAACGGCATGGTCAACTGTCAATCGCGCCGTGTCCGTTATTACGAGCGTGTTTCCTTCTGTGCCCTGGAATCCCCAGAGCAATGTGTTGTTCGTCTGGTTGGCAGTTTCATACACCATCGCGTACTCGCTGCCAGTGCCATGACGACTTTGAATATTGTCTGAGAACCGCAGCGGGTTCGTAGTGATCTGGACAATGTTATTGGACAACGATATCCCAGTCGTGCCATTCACCATGAACAACCGCAAGGCGATACTATCTGATTGAATCGCTCGGGTCCAGACCTTTGCCATTGCTACGGTGCCCGACGCAAGTTCGGCAGTATTCGTAGTCGTCGGCAGGAGATTAAAATCACCAAAAGTCCAATTTGCAGTTAATGGTGTAGTTCCATCAATTCTTACAAAAAGATCAGTAGGTCCGGTCGGTCCAGTATCACCAACTCCTGTTGGCCCTGTCGGTCCTTGTATTCCTGTCGGTCCAACAGAACCAGTATTTCCAATTCCTGTAGGACCAGTTTCTCCAGTCGGACCATTTAATCCAGTAGGGCCAATAATTCCAGTATCACCTTTCAAACCTGTCGATCCTATTGGACCTGTAGAACCAGTTGGACCAATATCTCCGGTCGGTCCTATAATTCCTTGTGGTCCAGTTAAACCTATTGATCCTGTAGGTCCAATATCTCCCGTG
>SDBV01000996.1_pt1 | contig 41682 bp, 29 predicted proteins | sample 2277081 | NCBI WGS metagenome assembly SDBV01 (sample SAMN10402039, study PRJNA504765) | marine sediment metagenome | isolation source: marine sediment core GS10_PC15, 223 cmbsf | place: Arctic Ocean: Southern Knipovich Ridge | collected 2010
ATCCGCAAGGGAAAAAACTGACCAGCTATTTGCTTCAATACAGGCTAGCCAATCCGCCCCCGGCAGGAGAGGCTGTGACTTTGGAGGGGACGGTCACTTTCACCGCGCCCATTGTCGCGATTATCGCACGACATTACGCGCTTCAGGAGTCAGACCCCATATTTGGCGAAGAGGGTTCCAATTATTACGGCACGAAATATGAGGATATGCGTTTTCGTGGACTCGAACGCATAAATGCGGTGGACGATGTGAGACTCGAACGCACATACAAGTCAGTCGATGGAGTGTACGTCGTTGGGGATTATGTGCGCCTGGAGGAAGATCGGCATACCCTTTTTGTGAGCTTGGCGACGGATTCGTACGCTGATCAGATTCGCGTGTTGGTCGAGGGCGACTCGATGGAATAGCCCTTTTTCCCCATAATTGTTTCGTTTTGTCGCAAATCGACCATCATTTGTCGCAAAAAGGCCAAATTGTGAACGGCCTGTTCGTTATAATGGTTGTAAGATAAGGAGAAATCAGTGTTTTCTTCTTGCTGTGTAACAGAAGGCCTGAATTGGTAAGTAGTTAAAACTCTTGTAACTTGTGTCCGAAAAAAAAGGAGAAAGTGAAATGACTAAGCGAAAAGGTTTTACTCTCATCGAATTGCTGGTGGTTATCGCCATCATCGGCATACTGGCGGCGATTTTGCTGCCGGCATTGGCGCGGGCGCGGGAAGCGGCACGCCGCTCAAGTTGCGCAAACAACCTGAAACAGTTCGGGATCATCATGAAAATGTACTCCAATGAGTCCAGCGGCGGAAAAATGCCGCCGGCGCCTCCCATCGCCGGAAATTCTTCTCACTGGTTACACGGAGTCGTGCTTTATCCTGAGTATCTTACGGATGTGAAGATCATGATCTGTCCCTCGGACGCAGGAGTGGACGCGAGGGATTGGCAGGAACACTTCGACAACATTGCCCAGGGCGATCCTGAAGGCCTCTGGACAGGCCAGTTCGACATGACTGACCCCAACATCCGTGAATTTTCGGTTATGAAAATCCTCGCGCGGCCGTATTCATATGTCTATTTCTCTTGGGCCACCAGTGACGATGCCAGTTTTTCGGGGATGGCTAGTTCTATGAAGCCCAAATATAGTACACCTCCGTGCACCGGGCGCATTCAATACTGTAATCTCGATGTTGATCTTGACCTGGACTCTCTTGGCGTTGGCACAGCGGACGCTACGTACAACGCTAACTGGGATCCTGACGTCCAGACGACCGGTTCGGCTGGCGGACGTAAGCTGTATCGCTTGAGGGAAGGTATCGAGCGGTTCTTCATTACAGACATCAACAATCCCGCGGGTTCCGCACAGTCCCAGAGTTCCATTCCCATGATGGCGGACGGCCTTGCCTCGGCGGTGGTGAGCAATCCCAACGCCGCCAATCCCGGCACAAAGCTGCAAGCGATGGCGAACTCCTTTAACCACCTTCCCGGCGGGTCTAACGTCCTGTTTATGGATGGGCACGTCGAATTTCACAAGTATCCGGGTAAATACCCCGTTACACAGTACGTGGCGGTCAAGCGAGTGATGGCGCAATTCGGCGCGGGACTTGAGGGGAAATTCTTGGAGAATTACGACTCGTGGTTGGCGAACCGTTAAAGGCCCCCCGATAGGAATAGATGTGGATTAGCAGAGCCAGGGGGCGTCAACAGGCTCCCCTTGGCCCGTTTTTCTTTCGTGCATCTAATGGATTGTTATCACACCCCATTGAATTTTGAGTAAACAAGATCACTATAGGAAATGTCAGATGAAGAAATTCTTTATCTTAATAATTATTGCTATCGCCCCAATGGCGGCAGTCGCGCCGTTCGCATACGCTGCGGACACATACGATGTTGCCGCTTTTTATTGGCCATCGCTGCACTTCGACGAGCGTTGGGCGACGTTTTTTCCCGATGGCAGTCAAGGCGAATGGGAAAGCATACGCAATGCCAAGCCGAAATGGGAGGGACACTACCAGCCTCGCGTGCCGGCATGGGGCTATTTGATGGGCAACGATCCCGCGGCGATGGAGAAGAGAATCGAAGCCGCCACCAGCCACGGCGTCAATGTGATGCTCTTTGACTGGTATTGGTTTGAGAACAAGCCATTCCTCGAAAGTGCGCTGAACGACGGCTTCCTCAAGGCGAAGAATGTCGATAAAATGAAGTTTTATCTGATGTGGGCCAATCACGATGCCAATACCTCCTGGGATATCCGCCGTTCGCACGAGCGGGAAGTCATCTGGCCCGGTAGCGTCGATCTGCCGACATTCAAGATCGTTGTCGCGCGTGTGATCGAGAAATACTTTTCCCATTCATCGTATTACAAAATCGACGGTAAGCCTGTTTTCTCGATCTACGACATGAATAATCTTCTCAAGGGACTTGGCGGCGTTCAGCCAACGGTAGAGGCGTTGGATTATTTTCGCTCGGAAGTTAAGAAAGCGGGCTTCCCCGGCTTGCATCTTCAGATGATCTACTGGGCGAAGGTTCCGAAAATCGACGACTCGGGTTTTGCCAGTGAAAAGGGCACTGCTGCCAATACCGTCAAAACATTCAAGATCGATTCGCTGACGAACTACCAGTACGCTCACCTTGCGCGGGGCATGGGGGATTACATCGTATGGGCGGACAAGGCCACTTCCAACTGGCCAACATGGTCAAAGGAATTTGATGTGCCATACTTTCCGCATGTTTCGGTAGGTTGGGATAACAACGCAAGGTTTGTGGAGAAAAGGGGAGCTATCGAGGGAAACGTCAATCCCGAAACATTCAAAAAATATCTGCTTAAAGCCAAAGCCTATGCCGACGCGCATCCGGACCAGCCCAAACTGATCACGATCAACGCATGGAACGAATGGGTAGAGGGCAGCTATCTTGAGCCGGACGAACGCTTCGGCATGGGGTATCTCGAGGCTGTAAAAGATGTTTTTGTGTCACCGGAAGTACCTAAGCCATAGAAAGGATTTTCATTTGAATACGAATAGACTCTCTCGACGCCAGTTTCTTGCTGGTTCGCTGGTTGGTTGCACGATGCTCCAATCATGGGCATACGCCAAGGCAGCCGCCCCGCGCAACATACTCTTTATCATGACTGACCAGCACAACGCCCATGCGCTCGGGTGTTATGGCAGCAAAGAAGTAAAGACGCCCAACATGGACCGCCTTGCCCGGGAAGGCGCCCTGTTCGAGGACGCATTTTGCCAGACCGGGCAATGCTGCCCTGCCCGTTATTCCATTTGGACAGGTCGCTACGCCCGCACACATGGTCTTTACGGCAACCAACAAATGGAGAACATTAAGGAAGACACTATCGGCGATATTTTTAAGCGAAAGGGATACAAAACGGGGACAATCGGCAAGCACCATATGAATATGGACGTTGTTCCTGACAAGCATGGATTTGACGTCGTTATAGACATTCCCGAATATCGCGCGTTCATGAAATCCGAAGGCGCCAGCGGGCAAGAAGGCAAAGGCGATTTTCTGCCCGAGACCGTGCATCCGGGCCGTTCGCGCGTTGGCGCGTGCCAGGCGGACAATGATCACCATAAATGCGGTTATTGGGCCGCCCAATCCATCGACTTTTTGCGCGCAAACAAAGAGGAGCCATTTTGCTTGTGGTTGTCGTTTTATGGCCCCCACACGCCAATAATACTCTCGGAGCCTTGGGCATCCATGTACGATCCAGCCAGTACAAAGCTGCCGCCCAACTATAAATACGATTACGATTACGACACGCCAGGGCTCAAAGCCACCCAGGAGAAATCCGGAACCTTTACCGAAGAACTTCACAGGCAAACGCTCGCCTATTATTACGGCCTCATCACTCAGATCGACTACAACATCGGCCGTGTCCTGGATGAACTGGACAGCCTTGGCTTGGCGGACAATACCGCAGTGGTATATACCGCCGACCACGGCGAAATGATGAGCGAACACGGGGCATGGACCAAGGGCATGCAAGGATATGACGCCACAGTGCGCGTTCCCCTTATTCTTCGTTGCCCCGGCGTCATCCCCCAAGGTGTGCGCAGACAGGAGATGGCGTGTTCTATCGACCTGTTGCCCACGCTGCTCGAACTGACGCATCAGTCAATTCCCCAGAACGTGCAAGGCAAAAGCCTCGTGGCCCCGGCAAAGGGCAAGTCCGGCGCATGGCGCGACACCGTTTTCTCAGAGATCGGCAATTCACTTGAGAATCAGTGCGTCACCACGCGCACGGCGGATACCAAATACGTCCGCTATCACGCAGACGGCGAAGTGGCCTACGAGCAACTCTTCGACCTTGAAAAAGACCCCTGGGAAATGAAAAACCAGATTGGCAACGCCAAGTACAAAAAAGTTGTTGCCGATATGCGCCGGAGACTTGCCCGATGGGAACAAGAAACCAAAGCCGTTCCACCATGTGGGCGGCCTCCAAGAAAGGCCAAGTAAGTATGTATAAATACATGATTATTGTTCTGGCGGTAGTTTTGTGCGGGACTCTTAATGCCGAATCCTTTAAAATAATCGCGCCTTCTGATCCGAGAATTACTACACATCAACTGAGGTCTGGAGAGTTGACCATTGGCCTTACGGCTCATGGCGGCGGCGTTATCAATCAGGTGATTCTTCCGGGTCTTGGGGATATCATGGATGTGGCAACAGATATGTATGGTCGCGCCGGGCAAGTTGCCATTCGCGACCTTTCGCACGGCCTCAGATACAACCCGACACAAGCAGGCTTTAACGAAACCTTAGGTACCCAATGCGAAATTACGCAAACAGACAACAAGCTGACGGTCGAACCAAGAGGGGTGGCGCTGTGGCATGGTGACAGACAATACGACTTTACCCAGTGGGAAAATATCGGCGCTGATCCGTATAAGAATGACAATGGCAACAGTGATGTGGACGGACTTGATGAAGCACAACTCGCAGGCAAACAGGAAACCGAAGTCTATAGCGAATTTGATTATTACGGAACCTATGAAAATGTGATGGCTAAGCATGGCATAGTCACATCGGCAATTCGTCATTATTTTGAACTGCGGTTCATTCGTCCTCCAGGGCATGCACTCAATCAGTTTCGTGCAGGAACTCGGTTGTGGGACGGCAAAGCGGTCAAAAAAGACATATCCAAAAGCGCCCCAAAGGGAATTCATGCTGGCACCGACAAGGATATGAACGGTTTGATTGCGATTTGGTCATTGCGGCATGACAAGAAGAAATGGCTATTTAGGTTTGTTCATTTTAGAAAGAACGATGGAACGTGGGGCGTGGTGGCCACTACAGACCCTGTTGGTCGCAGACTTAATAATGCAAGCGATGCGACGGCATTGATCATTGCCGACTCCAGGGATCCGGCAAAGGGCGTGGCACTGGGATTGTATCGACCCAAATCAGACATCAATACAAATACGATAGTTGGCATTAACGAGAAGACGGGGCAGATGGTCTATAAAGACAATAGAACCGATAAGCTGAATCTGCTTCTTAACATAAGCCGAACACCCACCATGTCGAAATACGGCTTCTTCGGAGAATTTTCCGGCATGATCAATCGCACGCGTTTGCCCAATGATGTTTATGAAGCGTTTCGCAGTGAATTCTATATATTGTCAGGCACACCGCAAGAGATTATGGAGGCCATCAAAATATTGGATACCATCGAAACTACTCCGAGTAATTAACCAACAATGAATGACATTATTCCTAGAACAGGGGTATAAGCAATATGAACAGACGCGGATTTCTGAAAACATTGGGTTGCGCGGCCACGGCGGTCGCTTTGCCGAAGGAGGCGGGATTGATGGCGGCCTCCTTGGTGGCGCCGGCCTTCAAAGGCGTCGCGGCAGGGGCAGGTCGAAGACCCAATATCGTTTTCTTCCTGATCGACGACATGGGCTGGATGGACAGTGAGCCTTACGGCAGCACCTTCTATGAGACGCCCAACATCAGCCGCTTGGCGCGGGAAGGAATGCTCTTTACGGACGCCTACGCCCAGCCGCTGTGTTCGCCGACCCGTGCCGCCATCATGACGGGCAAATACGCGGGCCGGGTGCACCTGCACAGGGCCATCACGCGGGGCAGCAGTGACAATCCCGTCGTGCCGGCAACAGCGGGGCCAAACGATAAAATGTGCTGGCCGCAAAGCCTTTCGCATCTGCCGCTTGATGAACGCACTATCGCGGAAGAATTTCGCGACGCAGGTTACCACACGTGGTTCCTGGGCAAGTGGCATCTCGGCGCCAAGGAAGAACACTTGCCAATTCATCAGGGCTTTGACTTGAACATTGGGGCGGGTGGCCCTGGCCCTGGCAGCTACTTCGCTCCGTATCGCATTCCTGAAATCGAAGACGGCCCGGACGGAGAGTACATCTGCGAACGCCTGACAGACGAGGCCTGTACACTTCTGGAGAAAGGCGCTCGAAGCGACAAGCCTTTCTTCCTGTACTTCGCCCACTTCAACGTCCACGCCCCCTATCAGGCTAAACCCGAATTGGTCGAGCATTTCAAGCGGAAAGCGGATCCGGAAGCAACGCAGCGCAATCCGGTCATGGCGGCCATGCTCTATAGTATGGACGAAAGCGTGGGCAAGGTGTTGGAGAAGCTGGACGAACTCCAATTAGCCGACGACACTCTCGTTGTCTTCGTGTCTGACAACGGCGGCTGCCACTGGAACACCAAAGGCGCGGCCTCCAAAGAGCTGCTCGAGACGCCGATCACGTCCAACGAGCCACTACGCGGTGGAAAGTGTTCGTTTTACGAGGGTGGCGTTCGCGTGCCATTGATCGTCCGCTGGCCCGGGAAGGTGAAGGCTGCATCCCGCTGCTCGATCCCCGTCCACGTCGTGGATTTCTATCCCACCCTGCTCGAGGCAGTCGGGGCGGAGCCGGCAAGCAAGAAAATACTGGACGGTGAGAGCATCGTGCCCTTGTTGACTCAGACGGGCGGCTTGACAAGGGACGCCATTTTCTGTCATTTTCCAAGATCGCGGACGACGGCGGATACGGTGGGCGGCTCCTTTGTGCGGCAAGGCGACTACAAACTCATCTGTTTCTGGGGCGACGGTCCGGATCGTGCGAACCGGTATGAGTTGTACAATCTACGCAAGGACATCGGCGAATCGATGGATCTGTCCGAGTCGATGCCGGAGAAGGTGAGCAAACTGAGTGCTATACTGGACGCGCACTTGGATCGCATCGGGGCCAAACTCCCCATACGTAATCCGGCCTACGATCCAAACGCGGCGGCGAAACCGGCAAGAGAGAAAAGGGCCAGGGCCGCAGGCGAAAAGCCATTGCTATTTGGTGAATTTTCCAGCAAGATGAAAATATGATGTTCAGTCAAGAAACTTAAGAAGACAAATTCTTATAACCATCAAGGAGTATCCTGCCATGTCGAAAATTCTTCGTAGATCGTTTTTAACCGGCGCCGCCGCGGTTGCTGCATCCGGGTCTTCCATACTCAGCTTGGCTCAAGGGGCTGAGGTTATTCCCGGTTTTGACCAGACAAAAACCGACTATGATAAAACAGACGTCTGGAAGCCCTTTAGCGATCGTAAGGTTCGAGTCGGAATTGTCGGCCATGGTCAATGTCAGTTCGGTGTTAAATTTGGGTTCCAGGATCATCCTAACGTCGAAGTGGTTGCGGTGAGTGACTTGTTCCCGGACCGCTGTGCCGATATGGCTCAACAGGCGAAATGTGGGAAGACGTACCCGTCGCTCGAGGAGATGGTCAAGGACGATTCTATCGAGGCTATCTTTTGTGCCACCGATGCGCCGTCTCACGCCAGGCACGCCATCCTCTGCATGGAGCATGGCAAGCATGTTGCTACTGCGGTGCCCGCATTCTTTGGGGATATCGAGGATGCCGAAAGACTCCTGGAATGCTGCAAGAAGAACAAGGGACTGGTTTACGCAATGTTTGAAACATCATGTTTTCATGATGACCTCTTCGCCATGGAAAAGCTCTATGGTGCCGGAGTTTTTGGTCGTATCGTCTATTCCGAGGGAGAATACTGTCATCCTCATTCTCTGGGAGCGCCCCGGCTGGGCTCCTACAAGGACTGGCGAATGAATGGATGCCGAATGTGGTACCCGACGCATGCGACGGCTTACTATGTCGGCGTGACGCACAAGTCTTTCCTTGATGTCTCCTGCCAGGGCACGGCGCCGTTTGACGCGGACAAGCGTATACCCAACGCGATCGGGAACGTGTTCACTTCGGAGGTCGGCCTGTTCCGGACCGAGGAAGGCGGGCTTTCCCGGATGATCATATGCGGTTCACAAGGCGAGTACCTCGAAGCGGGCCGCATTCGAGGCGAATACGGCGGGTTCAACAAGACCTTTAGAGGCGATAAGGTTGGCAAAAGGCGTCAGCACGATGCTATCAAGGGTGGATTGCAGACTAAGAAGTACGCATTGCCACCGGGGGTTGAGCCGGGGCAACACGGCGGCTCTCATGGCTACCTCAGTGATGACTTCATCGACGCCATACTGCGCAATCGCAAGCCGAGGGTTGGATGTTATCGACGCGCTGAATATGACGGTTCCTGGCTATTATGCGCACCTGTCCTCGATGAAGGATGGCGAAACGATGAAGATTCCGCAGTATTCACTCAAAAGCGCCAAGGCCGGTTAGCCTCTAAGGTCCATGAGATGAGAAGCAGAACAACTAAGAGAAGGAGCACGACATGAACAGACGCAGTTTTCTTAAGTCACTTGGAGTGGGCGCAGCCCTTGGTACGAGCGCTATGGCGCGTGGATATGCAGCGAAGAAGAGCAAACCTAATGTGCTCATGATCGCCGTAGACGATCTAAACGATTGGATCGGATGCTATGGCGGACATCCGCAGACTATCACGCCGAACATGGACCGGCTGGCCAAGCGTAGCGTCTTGTTTGAGAACGCCCACTGCTCGGCGCCCATATGCAATCCGTCCCGCCCAAGCATGATGACGGGCCTGCTGCCATCGACTACAGGACATTATTATCTCAAACCCAATTTCGAAACCGTCGATACCTACAAAGGCGCCACCACGCTTCCGCAGTACTTCGCGCAAAACGGATACCGAACGCTTGGCACGGGAAAGATATTTCACGGCGGCTCTGACCACCGTCCTTTTTTTGACGAGTATGGACCCAAAGGCGGCTTTGGCCCAATTCCCAAGAAAAAAATCAGCTATCCCCATGGCCATCCGCTGTGGGATTGGGGAGCTTTTCCTGATACCGACGAGGAGATGCCGGATCACGAAGTGGCTGAGTGGGCCATTAACCAACTAGGACGTGATTTCGACCGACCTTTCTTCGCCGCGGTGGGCTTCCATCGTCCACATGTCCCCATGTACGCCCCCAAGAAATGGTTCGATATGCATCCGCTAGAAAAAGTCGTTCTCCCGCCGGTTCTCGCCGATGACAGGGCGGATGTACCCAAATATGGCCGCGACATGACAATCGGCGTTACGCCTCCTCCGCATAGTTGGATCGTCGAGCATGGCGAGTGGAAACACGCCGTGCAGGCATACCTGGCGTGCATAAGCTTTGTGGACCACTATGTGGGCCGCGTGCTCGACGCCCTCGATGCGCGCGACGACGCGGACAACACAGTAATCATATTCTTCAGCGACCACGGATTCCACCTTGGCGAAAAACAATACTGGGCAAAACGTTCACTTTGGGACCGCGCCACAAAAGTACCCATGATGATTTCCGCGCCAAAGATCAAAGGCGATAAAAAATGCGCTAAACCCGTCAGCTTGATTGATGTGTATAACACCCTGCTCGATCTTTGCGGATTGCCTGAAAATGATCGTCTGGAAGGCCAAAGTCTGACGCCGCTGCTCAAGAATCCCAAAAAGAAATGGCCGCGACCGGCATTGACAACCTTCGGACAGAATAACCACGGACTGCGTTCGGAACATTGGCGCTATATCCAATACGCCGACGGCAGCGAAGAACTTTATGACCACAAAAACGATCCAAACGAATGGCACAACCTGGCCGACAAGCCAGAATACGCAGGCATCCTGGAAGATCACCGCAAGTGGCTGCCCAAGGTCAATCTTCCAGAATGCAAAGGAACCAAGGGCAGCGGATGGCAGGCATCCGAGTACGCCCAAGGCCGATTACGTCTCGACCAACTGTTTGTGGAATGATGGCGGGAGTGTTGCTCATCCTGTTGTCGTGTCAAAAAAACAAGTCTCTGTTCTCAGTTTTCGGCTTTTATTCTTGTAAAGATGTTGGCCGAATTGGAGCCGCCGTAGCCGTAGTGCGTTATTGCGTCGATGGGAGCCGTGATGGGTGCGGTTATTTTCTTACCGGCCGTTTCGAGCGTGACCGTCCGGGCTTCGCAGTCGATTCGCACATTCACAATTATTGGCGTATTCCTATGGAAGGAAGATTCAACCTCGGTTGCTTCAACTGCGGCGCCTACAATGGATAGAGTGCTTTTCCCGCCGTAGTGTATGCGGCATTCGACCATGTTCTTTGGGTCGTCGCCCTGTCCGCATACGAAGAAAGCGTTTTCATGGCGCTTCTCACCCATTTTGGCGGACGCTCGCGCGACGCTGAATCTGAATACGGCCTTCCTGGCCGGTTCTTCCAGTTTCTTGATTGCATAACCCAATTCACCCTCTTGTGTCGTCAGCATAACGCCGTTTCCTGACGCTTCCAAAGTGCAGTTGATTGTTTTGAACGCCGTGATATCGACACTTTTCTGTGTGTTGGGAGTGGGGGAGGACGCTACCCTCTTTCTAGGCGCCAATGCTTCGGCCTCGTTCACCCAGGAATCCTTCACAATCTTGGGACGATACTCGTCCATCCAGGGCAGGTGATAAAGGGCCAAAGAGCTGAACATGGGAAAGTTGCAAACGCAGCCATGTCCCAGCATTGGGGCGTTCATGATTCCGCCTGCCGGAAAGAAGCTGGTGGTGCATCCGGAGCGAACAGAGTTGAAGCCAATCATGCGGTTCTCGTGAATGTCGTAAAGTTCGGTGGTTGAGTCCCGGTAGACGAGCAGATTGCTGTTGCCGATAATCATGCCGCATGACCTTGTCCTCGGTATGCCTGTTGTATCGCCCAACTCTTCACCTGTGGTGATGTCGAGCAAGTATCCCGCAAAACTGTCGTATCCTGAAACCATCAGGTGGTCCTCGGTTGCCACCATATGGCCAAGCCTGTATCCTCCTGACGCGTACTGCCGCGACCATACGGGAGAGCCGTCTGAGGCGCTGACGGCATACACGTTGTCCGCGTCCACATTGACCAGAAGAAGGCCGTGTTTTGCATTAACCGCGAGGCCGGGCATAGCGGGCAAGTTCCAAGGATTTGGGATTTTCGGCAATATGCTTTTTTGCGGTCCGTACTCTGTTTCCCGTTCCCACATGGTTTCTCCTGTTTGCGGGTTCACTGCGAAGAGGCGCGCGGTAGTATCCGCGCTGACTGGCCCTCTTTTGGGGTCCGGCGGCATTTGGAAATCCAGCCCAAACAACCGTTCATCACCGATGGCGAAGACCGTCAGGTCGGAGGAACTCTTGCGGCTCCACTGGAGTTCTCCCGAACGGCGATCCAGTGCCACCAAGTTAGGTCCAAGCGTGGCAAAAAGTAAGTCGCCAAATAGCCTCACTCCCGTCCACTCAGGCGCCGTCTGTATTTGATAGTCCTCTTCTTTCCAGCCTATCGGCACTCCTTTTTCTTTGTAGCGTATGGTCTCAGGCGCCATGGGACCGCTGTATATGGCCGCCCTGAATGTTTCTGGAATACCGATCACTTTTTCCTCTTTGCCTGTAACTGTGTCGTAGGCATGGATTTCTTTGCCCGTCACGACATACACGCGGTCATCGGAGGCAACGTAACTTCGTTCGGTAGGCCGGCCAGCCGAACGGCTGTCGAAGTACCAAGTCCTAACCCACGGCGTGAACGGCAACTCGGTTTTCCAAAGATAACTGCCTGTGTAGATGTCAATGCAATGGAGAAAGTGGCCAGTAATAAGGAACATGCGTCCTTGCGCAACAAGCGGATGCGGATTTCGTTCATGCTGAAAATGGGTAGCCGGTGTAAAGAAGCGATCAATGTCGCCAGAATACCAAAGCGTCCCAAGCGGCCATTGCACCAAGCTGTCAGCACCAGCAAAACTATTGTCCGCACCAGCCATCTCGTGAGTCCAGTCAGCCGAACCCGTTGGCGGGCCTTTCCGAAATGCCCTAACCTGGCCTTTCCCGCGAGACACTGCATAGTTACTTTCCGCTTTCACCAAATCGGTCAGCAAGTCAGCGTACGCATCGCCGAACGGAAGCAAAAGTTTGCCCGTATACGGCCTAAGCGTTTTCAGAGCGGCCTTGAGCGTTTCCCTGGGATTGTCGTCCAGTGCCTTGCTCGATCCAAAGATGACTTGGCTTGCCCAATAAGGAGCAAGGCGCAAGTCTCGTATATCGCCTTCAAGAATCTGGATTCGGCGTCCGTACACACCGTCCTTGCTGAGCGACTCGCGGGCCGCTGCCGCCACTTCTTTATCGCCTTCGATAACAATTACCCGAGACCCTTCATCATCGGCCAAAGCCCTGATACTTTCTTCGCTTCCCCATCCCAATTGAAGAACATATCCATCGGATGGCATTGGAGCGTTTGCGCTTTGGGCCGGTATGGAAGCAGATGGCGGCCCTTTACCGAAGCAGTGGATTGAACCTGTGTCCGTCACAACAGCCAGCACGCCGTCTGCAATCAGGGCGTTGACGGGATATCCATTGACCTTGGCCTGCCAGACCACTGTCGGCTTCTCACCCGCTTCAGGAATCGCAATCGCGGCCAAGGTATTCTCACCACCGGCATAAAGAAAACGTCCAGCCTTAGCCAACACTTTAAGGGGCGACTTCAACTCCCACAGCACGGGAAACTCAAGTCTTGGGGTGGGCAGATTCTTCTTCGCATATGCAAAATGCCTTTTCATTACGGTTGTCCATTCAGGACGAGTCAGATCCCGAGCCACGATCTTGTCGTACACGTGCCGTTTGACATGCGTGTGCCCGCGCGGGATGATGTAACTTCCTTCCGACTCGAATTCGGACTCGTACAGGGCGCTCTTCGTCAGAATCGGCTCAGTATAGAAATTCTCACCGGCCACTTGGTACGTGTCGCCTCTCAAGTACGGACGATTCTTGATCACATACAGCTCGTTTTCAGGTGTCTGTTTTGACCAATAAAGAGGAGACGTCACGTCCTTCATTTCTGCGGGCAGCGGCGGCTTGGCATCGGCGCGAGTCGCGAACCAGTTGCCGCCCTGTACCGAGAACTGCCCGACCCCGAAGATGCTCCAAGTGCCGCGCGGGGGATTCGTCTTTACGTAGAAACTCGTATACGGCTCCATCTTCCCGGTGGCCGGATCGAACCAAGCTGCCAGCGTCCTACCCGACGGAACCGCCACCTTGCCGTCAATGAATGCCAGATAGCCTTGTGGGGGCAAGCTCAAATCGTAAGCCACGCCGTGATCGCTCATCCCATCTTTGACGTACGACATGCTGTCGCTTCGCCACAAAACTTTACCGGTTTCGGCATCTACGGCACACACATAAACGCCCTCTTCCGGCCAGATTCCCACGCCGAAGTAGATCACGCCGTCCACTTCAACCGGCGCGCCTCGAAGAGGCCACCTCGAGGACATCCTGCCATTTACCAACATCCACGCGTCCGGTATGTTTGAGGGCACACCTCGAACTTTCCAGACCATTCTGCCGTCGCCAGCCGTGACGCAATAGAGGTGGCCGTCGTCCGAACCAAAGTAGACTCTTCCGTTGCGATACACCGCAGCAAATCGAACCGGCCCTCCAGCAACAAAACGCCAAGCCATCGCGCCAGTCATCAAATTATAAGCCGTGACATTGTCGGCGGCATTCGACGGAACGAATAAGAGGCCCTCAGCAGCAATTGGGGCATACGTAACGTCCGCGCACATGCGATATTGGTGGTCATAAGCCGGATCAGGTCGCCCCAGGTCAAGTGTCCACAGCAGTTGTCCTTTAGCTGGACCGTCAAAGTCGCTCGCACCAGAACGATTCGCGTCATAACGCCACTGCGGCCAGTCGTCACCGTACGCACAGTTTCCGGCAAACACCAAGACAATCACGATGGCTATTAAATGGACTCGTTTCACGATCTTTTCCTTAATCAATTGTTACCCAACCGGTTTCAAGAACATAGATTCTCGTTCGAGTGTCCGTCATTTTATCATGCCAGTCACTCTTTCAACAGCCCAATACACCCTTCTGGGAAATCCTGAATATTCTGTCGTCCCGTCAAAAAGAAAAGCGTTTAGGAATTGTCCGCCGCGACATCTACGAAACAGCCCGCGGCAAGTGATGCCACGGGCTGCTGGTTACGCGTCCGTCAGTTATTGTGTCTGACTTCGTTTAAATTACATCCTTTACATCAGGGTACCATTTCCAGAAACCATCCGAAGCGGGCGTGTCGCTAGGATCTGGCATTCCATCGGCGCCGAAACGCGCAACGGCAATGTACTGTGTTACCGGGTTCTTACCCGGATATTTCACGAACTCGACATGGCCATCCATGAATAAAACGTTGCAGCCACCAGGAATATGATTGAAGCGGTTGACCATACCTTCCTGCCTGCTCGTATCTCCCTGCGGGTTCAAGGACACAGCGACACCATCGAACATCACCGGAACCGAACTCTGGGCAAGGTTTGAAGCGGCGGGATTGTATATGTCCGTGATCAGGAAGCGTTCGACACCTTCACGCACATAAAAGACAATCGAACTGTTTTCGTCGCCTCCGGAGCCCCTGGATATGATAGGGTTAGCCGGATCGCCATAGGGGCCACCATTGTAAGCACCGTGCGCATCTCCGAACCGGTTTACGTTGGGGGCGGCAAGGTCAATGTCTACACCATAGTCGCAGTACCTTGCAACCTGACAGCCATTGTTCATATACCATCCCCGAGCCCGGACATAGCCACGGGCGGCATTGTTGTTGGTGACCACCCAGCCGAAATGAGAGTACGAATACGAATTGTCCAGCACCCTCAAGGTCGCAAACTTCTTGGCCACAGGATCACTCAAACTAATGGTCGAATTAAGTTCATTATTCGGATCGCCTGCGACGACGGCCTCAAAGAGCTCCTGTAAGTCCTGCGCGCTTTGGCTCGAGTCAGAGGGGCATACCAGCACTTTCAAATCCGTCAGGTACTCAGGATAGAGCGCGGAACCACACATCTGGGCTTTACCTGTCGATATCCGGGCATGCGGTGCAAAACCTCCGCCGGACTCGTTAGCATACATCTTGAACACAATTCCCATTTGTTTGAGGTTGTTTGCGCAACTCGCCCTCCGCGCAGCTTCCCGCGCGCGCGCCAATGCCGGCAGCAATATCGCCGCCAGGATACCGATGATCGCGATAACGACCAGCAATTCGATCAATGTGAAGCCTTTTTTCTTCATTACCTATGTTCCTTCCTGTTCACTGTATCTATTCAACAATGCGGACCACCCGCACATTAGCTTTATAAGACAAACGATCTAACTTTCAAGTTTTCTTCGAATTCCTTGATGACGTCCGCCGGTCGCCCGGCAGACGCCTACTCAACGAAGCGCGATCCGTGCCGCAGGTCCTCGCCAGGACATGCGGGTCTTGTAATCAATAAGCGACTTTCCTATTGGTTTTTGGCGTATTCATCAAAATCTTTCCACCAATTTGGAAGATTCAGGTCCAATACGTCGTCGCCCATGCCGCCGGGCCGCAAAACTGCAACGAGCTGCGTTACCGGGAATCTGCCGGGATACTTGATGAACTCGACGTGACCGTCCATGAATAGCACGTTGCAACCTCCGGGAACGTGGTTGTATCGATCACCTATCTGAGTCACGGCTCTCGTCACGTCGCCAGAGGCATTTGTGGTTCCCGTAATGGCATCCATCATCACCATAATCGAACTTTGGGCTTGGGCGGAACTTGCCGGGTTGTAAATGTCGGTTACGGCGAAGCGTTCGACACCTTCGCGCAGGGCATACACTATGGTACCGCCGCCGGTCCCTCTTGCGAAAACCGGTTCTGCGGGGTTGTATGCGTTGTTAAAATTGGTAAATTCCTGGGGCGTAGGGCCAAGAAGGGCTACCAGATCCAAGTCACCCCACTCGCACCATACCTGCTTGGCTACGCCGCATACCTTGCTCCGATAAGGACCCCTTCCTTGGCTCATGCCGCGCCATGAGTTGTCGTCATTTGTGGCCCATGCAATGTAGCCGTATGAGTACGGTTCATTAATAAGTTTGAACATTCCATACTTACGGTTGATCTGATCGCTCAACGGCCGGGGCGAGTCGAGTTCGTTGTTCGGATCGCCGGAGGCTATCAGGTCGAACACATCCGACACTTCCTCGGCACTCGCTCCCGCGTCCGAAGGACATACCATGATTTTAATGTCCGTGAGGTACTCCGGATAGAGCGGGGCGAAGTGCGGCTGTGCCCTGCCGCGCGATAGCGGATGGTGCAGCGGAAATCGGCCGGCGCTTTCGTTCGCGTACATCTTGAGCACGAGGCCCATCTGTTTCAGGTTGTTCGCGCAACTCGCGCGCCGCGCAGCTTCCCGCGCACGCGCCAATGCCGGCAGCAAAATCGCCGCCAGGATGCCGATGATCGCGATGACCACCAACAATTCTATCAATGTGAAGCCTCTTCTTCTCATGACCTTCTCTCCTCTTTGTTCATCGTATCTATCCTAAATGCGGAACATCCGCAAGTTGACTTTATGAGACAAACAATCTGGTTTCCAGGTTCTATTTCAAGTCTGTTTCACTTCCGCAATGGCGCCCGCCGTCAAACGAGAAAGATTGCAGGTTTAATAACTACTGTTTTGGAGGCCTTCTAAGTGTCAATCTCTTCGCTGAGCTGATTGCCGTAGAACTTGGCCATGTCCTCATTGATAGGCAATTTGCCTTCTGTTTCATACTTGATGAACTCGACGTGCCCGTCCATATACAGCACGTTGCTGCCGCCTGGAAGATGGTTGAATCCAATTGACGTGTTGCCAACATATTTATTATCGGTTTTGGTGCCTGAGACGATATCGAGCATCACCCATATTGACGACTGGGACTTGGCACTGGCTGCTGGATTGTATATGTCTGTGACAAGAAACCGTTCGGCACCTTCGCGTACGCGATACAGAATGTTTCCGCCACCGGTTCCCAGATTTGTGGTTCCCATGTCAATATCGAGATTACATAAGATCGCACGCATCCACGAATGTCCCTGAGCGCTAGCACTTGAAGTGACCTGCTGCTTGACGGTTTGTTTACAGCGGTTTTTGAAACTGCCGATCACGCCTTCCTGATCCATTATCCATCCAAAATAGATGTAAGAGCTACTACGCAATAAATCAGCTATATTTGCCTGCTTGCCAGTATAAGGATCTGGATACTTGGGATCTCTGCTCGAATTGGTGTATATAACGTTGCTCAGAAGCTCGGGATTGTCCTGCGCTCGCTCGATTCTCTCAAGTGCAGCGCCGCGTCCGCTATCCGAAGGGCACAGAGTGACCATCACGTCCGACAAATATTCTGGATAGATCGAGCGGCCTTCTGGGAAATCACCCTGAGACCAAAGAGATTGCTTGAATCCGCCTGTGGTATCGTCAGTGTTTAAATGTGGACGGAACAGGTAAGGCGGGAATTGGCCGCCGCTTTCGTTGGCGTACATCTTAAACACCAATCCCATCTGCTTAAGGTTGTTCGCGCAACTGGCGCGCCGTGCTGCTTCGCGTGCACGCGCCAATGCCGGCAGCAATATCGCCGCCAGGATGCCGATGATCGCTATGACCACCAGCAATTCGATCAGTGTGAAGCCTTTTCTTCTCATGTTCTCTCTCCTGCCTGCTTGTTGTATCTATCAATTAAAATGCGGAACATCCGCATCGTAGCATCAAAAGACGATGGTTTATCGCCATTCGATCCTACTTCTTTTTCAACCTTTGCGCAAAAAGCCACTTCAAAAAGTCCGGCTCAGGATCGCAGCGATCACTGCTGAGTTGGGTACTGCCATTCTCACTTCCGGTAATCATTTTTTCGGCAACTCCATGTCCCTCACCCGCCCATGATGTGAGTTTCATGTTTCCACCCAATTTTTGCATTTCAGCGAAAAGTTTCTGATCGCGCTCGTATGGGCAAACCTTATCCTTGTCCCCATGAAAAGCCCATATTGGGATATTCTTAATCACTGATGCATCGATAAAATCTTCCGTCTCTTTCTTGCCAGTTCCGGCTGAGGGCGCTGCCGCCGCAAAATACTTCGGATCAATTTGTATGAGTATATTGGTCCCATGGCCGCCCATTGAGTGCCCAAGAATATATATCCTCTTCATGTCAACGGATGCCAACTCTTTAATGATGTCTTTTATGTTCTGCAAGTGTGCTGCATCCCATAAACGATTTGATTGAGGCGCGAGCACATAGCTGGGGTAATCAGTGCGGTTCTGCTTTTCAGCAAGAAGCCTGTTCCAACCCTTCAGTTGCTTCCGGTTATCCGTCCCTTTGCCGCCCCCGCCATGCAATGAAACAATAACGGGATAGCGCTTGCTTGCATCAAAGTTTATGGGCTTCATCAGCCGGTAGGGCATCTCGTTATATACGTGAGGCTCATGGAGATCGATCCAGTCTTGTGAAACCTGCCCGCCAGCAACTTCGCCACGGCCGCGTTGTGCGGCTGCTTCCGGCGTAGTGACGAGCCCGCAAAGCAATGCCGCAAAAACTGCGCCCCAAAGGCCCACACATCTTTTCAACTGCACTGATTGGTTCATTTTTCGGTTCTTCCCCTGTCTTTTTGTGGCGTCTGCCGGTTGCCCGGCGGACGCTCACTAGAGAAGTTGCAATCTACTCCTGAATCTGTGCCGGCCTAATCGCTCATAGGAACGCGTAAGGAATCCCTCATTTGCAGTCCTCTATGAGTCGGTTCTTTCCTTCATCGCACGGCTATGCCCAGATGCTACTTGGTTATATTCAAGAATTTGGCCCCGTCCTTGAAGTCAGCAGTATCGCCGCCACCCATCGTATAGGAAGACAGAAAGTGCGTCATCGGGAATTTGCCCGGATACTTCACGAATTCCACGTGGCCATCCATGTACAGAATATTGGACCCGCCAGGAACGTGGTTGTAGCGACCTGCGATCTTTTTCTGCGTGCCGGTAGTGGTATTCCCGGATGCATTATAGTTGCCGCCGAAGCCGTCCAGGTAGACGGGGATACTGCTTTGGGCCTGAGCCGAACCGGCCGGGTTATTGATATCCGTTATAAAGAAACGCTCGATACCTTCGCGTACCCGGTACATGGTGTCGCTGGTTCCTCCTGCCGAACCTGCCATGAACACCTTGGGTTGGTCGGGAAAGGCTCCGTTGTAGTTGCCGTGAGGACCATTATTCGTATCAGGAATCGTCAGGTCCTTGTCATACCCATGGACGGGCTTGTTTTGATTAGCACCGCCACTACCGACTTCAGCGTTGCGGGTCTCGACCCGCGCCGCGGTGTAGCCGTAATAGGAATCATTGTCAGCTACGACCCATCCCAAATAGCAATACGAATAGTGCTGGCTCGTAATCCAGTCAATGCCAAACTGTCGCATAACCGGATCACTGAAGTCGGCTACATCCGACCACTCTCCGTTAGGATCGCCAGCCGCAATGGTTTCAAGGAATTCCGACACTTCACCCGCGCTTGCGGAGGCGTCCGATGGGCAAACCACCACTTTGATGTCCGTCAAGTACTCCGGATATAGCGCGGGACCGTTGAGGGTGTGGTTGTATCCAAAGGTTGGGATTGGAGGAAACTTGCCACCCCTGGCCTCATTCGAGTACATCTTCAATATCACTCCCATTTGTTTTAGGTTGTTTGCACAACTCGCCCGCCGCGCAGCTTCCCGCGCACGCGCCAATGCCGGCAGCAGAATTGCCGCCAGGATGCCTATGATGGCGATTACCACCAACAATTCGATCAATGTGAAGCCTTTTCTTCTCATGACCTTTTCTCCCACTTGTTCACTGTATCTATTACCATATGCGGAACATCCGCAAATAAGCTTGATAAGACAAACGATCTAAGTTTCTAGTCTTCTTTCAATTCTCTTAATGGCGCCCGCCGGTTGCCCGGCGGACGCCCATTCAACGGCTCACGATCTACTCCTAAATCTGTGCCGGCCTAATAGAAACCCTGTTTGAAGGATGTTGCAGCCTCGGATTCAGTCTGGGTCGGGGTGCCGAAATTGGCGTCTTCGGCGCCGCCCAGCCCGCAGGTGGTCGTGTAGTGCGTCAGCGGGTACTTGCTGCCGTATTTGAGAAACTCTACGTGACCGTCCATATAGAGCACGTTACTGCCGCCCGGAACATGGTTGTAACTGCGTGAAATCTGATCAGTCATCACGTTGCCGTTCTGCTTTGAGTTGGACCTGATGGCGTCCATATACACCGGTACGCTGCTTTGGGCCGCAGCCGAACCCGCCGGGTTGTAAACGTCCGTGATGAGGAACCGCTCGACACCTTCGCGGATACGATAAACCGTTTGACCGCCCCCGGCGCCCGTTAGAAGTACCTCTTTTTCGTTGGGAAAGGTCTGGCCGTACTTGCCACGTGAGGTCTTATAGACACCATCAGGGAGCGGGTAATCCTGGTCATAACCATGCACAGCGGACCTATCTGTTACTCCTTCGGCTTTGCGAAGTTGCGTCCTTGCCTCTCTCACACCCATGTAACTGTTATCATCGATGCCCATCCATCCGAAAACCGCATACGAGTAGTTCTGCTGCAGAATGTACTCGATACCGTATCGACGCCAGGCCGGGTCGCTGAAATCAGCGAACGCAGTGTATTCCTTGTCCGGGTCGCCGTGAGAAATCTTGTCGAGCCACTCCTGGACTTCCGGAGCCGACACACCGGCGTCCGACGGACAGACCAGCACTTTTATGTCGGTCAGGTACTCGGGGTAAAGAGCATTCCCGTGCAGATTGTGGTGCCAGCCGAGTGGACTGATAGGCGGAAAACTTCCGCCGCTCTCGTTGCTGTACATCTTGAATATGATGCCCATTTGCTTGAGGTTGTTCGCGCAACTCGCACGCCGCGCGGCCTCCCGTGCTCTTGCAAGCGCCGGAAGCAGAATTGCAGCCAGGATGCCGATGATGGCGATCACTACTAGCAATTCGATCAATGTAAACCCTTTCTTCTTCACAACTATCTCCCTTTTGTTCCCTAGTAGCTATTACAAAATGCGGAACACCCGCATCATAAAACCTTAGACCAATGTAGCGCTGGCATCGAGCGCAGGCCGCTGTTCAACCGGCGCACGCTCGCCCGGAGGGGCCGTAGTCGAACGTTCCAGCAGCCTCGAGGAAAGCACCAAGCCGTCGCCATCGAGTCTTTTCTCGTCAATCATGGCGTCCAGCACATCGACCCCGGCCTCGCCGACACGTTCGAAAGACGCCTCAATTGTCGTGAGAGGCGACCAATCGTGGCTCCCAGCATCGAGTCCGTCATGCCCCACGATGCTAAGCTTGCCGGGAACGCTGATTCCGCGGTTGGCGCAGACCCTGTAGGCACGCCCCGCAAGGTCGTCGTTAAAACAGCAACAAGCTGTCGGACGTACCTCTTCGAGCATGTCCACGAAGGCGTCGGCCTGCGCTTCCCACGATCTACTCCTCCACTTGTAAACGCGCGAATTCGCCTCCAACCCCGCGACATTCATGGCTAATTCATAACCTCGTATACGCCTTTCCGAGATACGGTTTTCCAGGAAACGCGAACCCGGAGCGTCGGGTAAATACAAATGCCGCTCAGGGGCCACATGAACGATTCGCTCGTGTCCAAGCCCTATGAGGTACGAGGCGGCCTTAAAAAGAGCGGCCCCATCGTCATTGCACACAAAAGGCACGCCCGTCATCGGAGTCAGAGGATTGAGCAGCACCACGGGAAGTCCACGCTTCCGATAGGCTTCCACCAGGCCCATGTTCGGGGCGAAGTGAATGAGCAATCCCGCTATGCGGGTGTCGCCAGACACAAAGGAAGGTTCCAGGGAGTCTGCATTCGAGGTAACCACAAGGTTCCGGCCAAGCTCAGCAGCCCGCACACGTACCGAGTGCATGATGGTAGCTACATAGGGACGCGTCTTCATCGGGGCCTCCGAGGCCGAATCGATCACTTCGGGCCAAACAAGGGCGATGTTGCCCCCTTGCCGCCGGGTGCGCGAAACAAAGGCCCCCCGGTTGGGAATCAACTCAAGTACGCCTTCCTCCACCAGTTCCCCAATAGCCCGGTTGATGGTCCACTGGCTAACCCCAAGTTCCTGATGCAGCGTGTTTACCGAAGGCAGCTTCGCGCCAGGAGACATAGCCTCCGACCGAGCGCGGAGAGTTTCCCGTGTCTGAATGTATTTAGGTTCGTTAGTCATACGCAGTGAAAATAAATCCTTTTAAGCCGTGACCGTTAAATTTGCTGTAATGCGTCGTAAGCGCGTTATAATACCCTAGTCGAAAGGATTTGTCAAGAGAAATTATATGGCATACCTAAGTCATTGATATGCAGTGACTTCGGATGTATCCTGCATAAATGGCGTTAGGGATTAAATGTATATTCAACGCAAATAATCACAAAATTGAATGGTAGAATTAATGCAAAGAGCAATCAGATCAACAGCAAATTCGATGTTTGTTTCCACAGAAGATCCAGCATGGCCCTGCTAAATGAGTCAACGTCTTGAACGCTTTATCCACGCCTATTGAATTGCTTGGGTCGAATACGTGAGACTCCAGTGGGTTGTCGTGTATGCTGGTATGCGGGCTGATAAGCGGAAAATGTACTTGCGACTTGGCGTTGCTGAATGTTACTGTAGCGATTATTAAAACCAAGCATGGAGGACAGCCAGATGACGCATTCTTCAGAACTTGAGACGAAAATTTGCGCGACATTGGTAGGCTTGGGTTATACCTTGGCTGCGGCGGAGTCTTGTACGGGTGGTCTGCTTTCTCACCGGTTGACAAACGTGTCTGGTTCGTCGGCCTTTTTTCTTGGCGGTGTTGTGGCTTATAGCAATGATGTTAAGGAGAGCTTTCTTGGAGTGAGTGGGGATGTTCTTGTGGAGCATGGGGCGGTGAGCGAGGAGGTGGCTGTGCAAATGGCTGAGGGTGCTCGGGAGCGATTTTCTTCGGATTTTGGCGTTGGTGTGACCGGAATGGCTGGTCCTACTGGTGCAACGGCTGATAAGCCTGTCGGTTTGGTTTATGTGGCCATTGCGGGTCCGACTGAAGATGGTGAGGGAACTGAAACCCGGGTACATCGGAACCTTTTCTCGGGTTCGAGGGATAGTATCAAGAGTCAAACGGCAGAAAAGGCGATGAGGATGTTGTTGGAGCAACTTGCATGAGTTCGGATTTCGTCCACCTTCACGTCCATACCGAGTATAGCGTTCTTGATGGCGCCAATAAACTGGGCGAGCTTTTGGAACGCTGCAAAATCTACGATATGCCTGCCTGCGCCATTACTGACCACGGGTGTCTTTTTGGTGCGGTCGATTTCTACATTGCGGCGACCAAAGCGGGCATAAAGCCAATCATCGGTTCGGAACTCTATGTGGCCAAGGGCAGCCGTTTTGACAAGACCGCGCGTTCTTCTTCGGACGCTTACTACCATCTTCTCCTGCTTTGTGAGAATGAAACTGGTTACCACAACCTGTGCCGTTTGAGTTCCGCTGGGTATATCGAGGGATTTCGCTACAAGCCTCGTATTGACGATGAACTTCTGGAGGAGCATAAGGAGGGTTTGATCTGCCTTAGCGCTTGTCTTGGGGGTGAAGTTCCGCAGAAGGTACTTAATGGGAAGGTTGATGCCGCCAGTGATGCTGTTGCCAAGTATGTGAATATATTTGGTAAGGACAACTTTTTTATAGAGTTGATGGATCATGGGATGCCTGAGGAGCGGGAGGTTAATCCTGTCCTGATCAACCTCGCTAAGCGTCACGGTGTGGGGCTTGTTGCGACGAACGACAGTCATTATCTTGATAGAAGCGATGCGGGCGCTCATGAGGCTTTGTTGTGCATTCAGACCAATTCTCTTCTTGATGATGATAAGCATTTCAAGTTTCCGAGTGACGGATTCCATTTCTGTAGTCCTGATGAGATGCGGGCTAAGTTTGCTGATGTTCCTGAGGCTATAACCAATACGCGCGTTATCGCTGACCGCTGCAATGTGAAGTTGAAACTTGGTGGGCATCTTATCCCTAAGTATGTTCCGCCGGAGGGAATGGGCAAGGAGGAGTACCTTCGTCATTTGGTTTATTTGGGTTTGGAGGACCGCTATAAGGGCCATCCATCGCCGGAGCACCGTGAGCGTGCGGATTTTGAGTTAGACATAATCGAGCGGATGCATTTTGTAGATTATTTCCTTGTCGTTTGGGACCTCATTGCGCATGCCCGAGCCAAGGGTATAGCTGTAGGTCCTGGCCGCGGATCTGGTGCTGGCAGTTTGGTTGCGTATGCGCTTGAAATAACCAATATCGATCCTATGCGTTATGGCCTTCTTTTTGAGCGTTTTCTTAATCCTGACCGGGTATCGATGCCGGATTTTGATTTGGACTTCTGTTATATCCGCCGTGAAGAAGTTATCGAGTACGTGAGGGAAAAGTATGGTGAGGCGAACGTATCTCAGATAATAACTTTTGGCAGAATGTTGGCCAAGCAGGTTGTGAGGAACGTTGCGCGAGTTCTTGGGATGCCTTACGCGGACGCGGATCGGATAGCTAAGCTTATTCCTGATGAGTTGAAGATTAAGCTTGAAAAGGCCATAAGGCAGGAGCCTGAACTGAAGCGGTTGGTTGACGGGGACCCTCAGGTGAAGCGTCTGTGGGAGTTGGCGACGCGTTTGGAGGGTACGATAGGCAACTGTGGTACCCATGCGGCTGGTGTTGTTATTTGTGATGAACCTTTGACCAACCATGTCGCTTTGTTCAAGGCATCAAACAGCACTGTTGTGGCAACCCAGGTTGAGATGCGGTGTGTTGAAGAGGTCGGTCTTTTGAAGATGGACTTTCTGGGGCTTCGGACCTTGACGGTTGTGCATGAGGCTGTGCGTCTTGTGAAAGAGAATTGCGGGGTAGAGATCAACGTTGATTATCTTGAGCCTGACGATGCTGCTGCGTATGCTCTTTTGCGTTCTGGCAAGACTACGGGCGTTTTTCAGTTGGAAAGTTCTGGTATGCGTGATTTGGCCAAGCGCATAGGTTTGGAGAGTCTGGAGGAGATTTGCGCTCTTGTTGCCCTTTATCGTCCTGGTCCAATGCAGTTTATTGACCAGTACATTAGCAGTAAGCACCATCCTGAGAAGATTCATTATGACCATCCGCTTCTTGAGCCGATTTTGAAAGAGACTTATGGCGTGGCTTTATATCAGGAGCAGGTGATGCAGGTAGTGCAGGCGATTGCCGGTTTTTCTCTTGGCCAGGCGGACATATTGCGGCGGGCCATGGGTAAGAAGAAGGTGGCGTTGATGGAGGAGCAGCGTGGCAAGTTCCTTGAGGGTGCCGCTGCGAACAATATTGATAAGGGTACGGCAGAGGTATTGTTTGGGAAGATCGAGCAGTTTGCGGGCTATGGTTTTAATAAGTCTCACAGTATGGCTTATGCTTTTGTCGCTTATCAGACAGCTTTTCTGAAGGCGAATTATCCTGTTGAATTCATGACTGCGCTTCTGAGCAGTGAGTCGGGCAATTTGGACAAGGTTGCGTTGTACGTTGATGAGTGCCGTCGAATGGAAATAAAGGTACTTCCTCCGGACGTTAATAAGAGCTGTTTTGGTTTTGCGGTTGAGGGAAGATCGATCCGGTTTGGTATGGGTGCTGTGAAGAATCTTGGCGAGGGTCCCGTTGAAGCGATTGTTAGTGAGCGTGAAGCAGATGGGCCGTTTAAGGACATCTTCGATTTTTGCAGGCGTGTTGATAGCCGGGGGGTTAACCGCAGGGCGATTGAGAGTTTGAATAAGGCTGGCGCTTTTGTTTGTTCCGGTTGGAATCGCCGTGAAGTTGATGCGAGTTTGGAGACGGCGTTGAGCGAGGGGCAATTGAGCCAGCGCGAACGTGAGAGTGGTCAAACGTCGTTATTTGACCTTATGGATGCTTCTGGCTGCGGTGCGGTGGCGAATGAGAAGCCTGAACTTGATGATTGGCCTGAGGCTGAATTGCTTGTGATGGAAAAGGAGGTGCTTGGGTTTTATATAAGCAGCCATCCTTTGGAGCGGCACAGGGAGACTTTGGCGCGTTTTATGACTGTGCCCGAGGACGGTTTGGACGCTTTGGAGGAGGACGAGGAAGTTGTGATTGGCGGGCTGATAACCGCAGCAAAGCAGCATGTGACGTCCAAGGGTTCTAAAATGGCCTTTGTGACTGTTGATGGGGGTCGTGAATCTTATGAGATTACCGTTTTTCCTGATACTTATGAGGAGAAGTCGGACTTGATACAAGCTGATTTGGTTGTATTTTTTGCGGGGCGTTTGAATGTCAGGAATGGCGAGCGTGGGGTGATCGCGACGAATGTCGTCAAGGTGGAGGACGCTGAGAAGGTTTTCACTCGTGCTTTGCATCTTCGTTTGGATACTGCTTCTTTGAGCGAGGATACTGTTGTGAGGCTTGCTGAGACTTTGGGGGCGCGTGAGGGCACTTGTGATGTTTATTTGCATTGTATGCTGGGGAATGACGCGGAGGTGATGGTGCTTGCGACGGATATTTGCCGTGTCATGCCTTCTGCTGAGTTGAAGCATGAGGTTGAGGAGCTTATAGGTGAGGGCAATGTTTGGTGCGCTGCCAGTAGTGGGCTTGGTATTGCTTCTTGATGGCGTTTCTTGTAGCATTTTGTTTTTGAAAAGAACAATGGGATACCTGATGTGGGTGAGTTTCGAGATATAGTCAAGTCTACGGTAGGCAATGTTGAGAAGGTTATTCTGGGCAAGGGGCATGTGATAAGGACTGCTTTTGCTGCGTTTCTTTCTGGTGGGCATGTTCTTTTGGAGGACGTTCCTGGTGTTGCCAAGACGATGCTTGTGCGTGCCCTGGCGATATCGAGCGGTTGTTCTTTTTCCCGGATCCAGTGTACACCTGATCTTCTTCCTTCGGATGTGAGTGGTGTAAGTGTCTATAATCAAAAGACGATGGAGTTTGAGTTTAGGCCTGGCCCTATCTTTGCTAATGTGGTTGTTGCTGACGAAATAAATCGTGCTACCCCCCGTACTCAGTCGGCTTTTTTGGAGGCGATGGGGGAGGGCCAGGTAACGGTTGATGGCAAGACTCATGTGCTTAAGCAGCCTTTTGTGGTTTTTGCGACGCAGAACCCTGTGGAGCATGAGGGCACCTTCCCTTTGCCGGAGGCTCAGTTGGACCGTTTCATGATCCGCCTTTCTATTGGTTATCCCGATATTGTGGCGGAGGGTGAGATGTTGGAGCTGACGCGAGTTTCGCATCCGATTGATAGTATTGGGCCTGTGACTGATGGTGAGACGCTTATGCGCATGCAGATGACCATTCGTGAGATGTTTGTTCATACGAAAGTGCGCGATTACATCTTGCGTCTTGTGAATCGTACTCGTGATTCTGTGCATCTTACTTTGGGGGCGAGTCCTCGAGCGTCCATGGCTTTACTTCGTTGTTCTCAGGCTTATGCTGCTGTTCAGGGTAGGAGTTTTGTGATTCCAGACGACATAAAGGAGTTGGCGCATCCTGTTCTTGAGCATCGTCTTATCTTGAATCCTGAAAGCAGGTTGCGACGGGTTACAACCCACAGTGTGTTGCGTGATATAATGGCGGAAGTTGCGGTGCCTGCGGGCGATATGAAGTTGAAAGGCTGATGGGGGGGGGGTGTTAGCGGAGTGTCCCTGCCTTCCTTGGTTGCTTAGTTTATACGGTCAACAAGGTTTAATTTACGGTGAATAGGTTATGATTTCGATTTTCAAGAAGAAAAAGAAAGAAGAAAAGGAAGAGAGCTCTCCTGGCGATGAGGAGTCCGGTTCGCTGTTTTATGCTGAGGAAGACGGTGAGCTTGAATTAACGCAGGTCGGGCCGTATCAGATTGTTGCTCCGATTGGTTCTGGCGGTATGGGGATAGTGTATAAGGCTATCGACAGGGAGCGCGATCGTACGGTGGCCGTCAAGGTTCTGGACAGGCGTTATGATTTGGATAAGAAGCGCCGCAAGAAGGACTATCTTGGCCGTGAGGTGATGATTGCTGCCTCTCTTGATCATGAAAACATTATCAAAATGAGCAAGCAGATCATTGAGCAGGAAGATCGCAGTGGCCATGTTCGGCGTTGTCTTATCATGGAGTATATTGACGGCCACAATCTGCGTAAGCATATAACCGATCGGGATTTATCGATTCCTCAGATGCTTGATATTTGCATGAAGATTTGCAGGGGACTGGATTTTTTGCATCAGCACGGGATAGTGCATAGGGACGTTAAGCCAGAGAACTTTTTGTTTTCCAAGGATCTTACTACTGTGAAAATTGTGGACTTTGGTCTGTCTAAATCAACGGTAAGTTGGCGTTCTCGTTGGTCGAAGGAGGGTGGTGGCACACGGCGCTATATGTCTCCTGAGCAGTTGGCCAAGAAGAAACTTGATGGACGTTCGGATATATTCTCTTTTGGACTGACAATGTATGAGCTTCTTACGGGGCGCCATCCTTGTTCGGGTGGCGACACCAAGACTGTTCAGCGCCAGATTCGTAGTAGCCGTTATCGCTTCGATCCTCCGTCTAAGTTCAATTCCCATTTGCCGCCTCATCTGGATAGGGTGGTCTTGAAGGCGTTGCGCAGAAAGATGGATCGACGCTATCAACTTGTTACTGAACTTATTCTTGATCTGGCGCGTACTGGAGGTTCTCGGATTTAAATGGCCCAGCAAAAACAAGATCCAAGTCTTGGACGGATAATCTTCTTTCTTTTGCTTATCGGAGCACTGGGTGTGGGTGTGGTTCGTTTTTCGCAGTGGTTTAATGTTCGTTATATAGTGGGGATTTTTGAGGCGAAGGCCCCTGCTGACATATCCGAAGCTGAGGCCTTGCTGGCGGACGGTGATCTTGTGAAGGCGGGTGAATTGCTTCGTCCTATTGTGGCGCGTGTCAATAATGACTCGATAACGCCGAAAGCCATAATACTTTTGGCCCGGATTCACGAGCAAAAGAATGAGATGGACGAGGCCCTGGAGCTTTTGAAGCGTGCGACGTATGATTTTCCTGGCAGTGTGGATCAGCCTGTTGCCGCGGTGCATTTTGGGAGGCTTCTGGAGAAGCGTGGACAGTATGATGAGGCTTTTTCTGTTTATGGAGAGGTCGCGGGCGGCGAACCTGGTGCTTTGCGGGCTCCTGCACTTACGGGACTTGGCCGAAGTAAGGAATTACAAGGCCTACTTGTTGAAGCCCGGGACTTGTATGCCCAGGCCGTTAAAGAGGCCGAGTGGAATAGCGATGCCTGGGATGAGGCTGCTGATGCTTTGGGGCGTATGAATGTTGAGCTTATTTTTTCCGGTGACGCCACGCCTGAAAGCGAGACTTTAACTGTTCAGAAAGGTGACAGCATAACGAGTCTGGGTATGAAGTACAACACTACGCAGAGTCTTTTGATGGTGGCCAATGATATCAGCGATCCGAGACGGTTGCGTGCGGGCCAACGGCTGAAGTATACGCCTAAGGACTTCAAGATTGTGATTGAGCGTTCGACTTGCCGTTTGTTCTTGATGGACGGCGCTGGTCTTTTCAAGAGGCATTCTGTGGGTCTTGGCAAGCGGGGGCATGAAACGACGCTTGGTGAATATACCATTGGGTCCAAGCAGAAGGATCCCACTTGGTATCGTCCTGAGGGTGGTGTAGTCGAACCAGGTGATCCTGAGAATGAATTGGGCACGCGTTGGATGCCGTTTGTCCCCGTTTATGAGGGTCTTCCCTCTGATTTGGGAATACATGGGACGATACATCCGGAAACGGTTGGCATATATTCGTCGCGGGGTTGTCCTCGTATGTTTAAGGAAGAGGTTGAGGAATTGTACGATCTTGTTGTGCGGGCTACACCGGTTGAAGTTGTTGATGTGCTTAGTGATGAGCAGTTGGCGGGTATGTAGTGATGGTGTGGTCATTTGGGCGGGGGTCAAGGACTTTCGGTTGAGAGAACATTCTTTTGGTAGAGAATGTACAGTGAGGACTGAAGATTAATGTCGAGCGAGAAGACATCATTGATAAAGCGGATAGCTCAGGAAGCCAGTGGCGGCTCTGGCTCCCTTGATGTTTTTATTCCTATAGCAAACTTGTCTATTTTCAGTTCTTTGATCCGGGAGATAGGCGATCTGATAGTGAAGGATCCTGGTTCAGAAATGACCGTGGTGGTCGATTCCGGTACTCTTAAAGCTTGTGATGGTTTGGACAGTGCCTGTTCTGGCGCTGAGCGCTTCGTTGTTTTCGGAAACGATGGTGCGGCTTCTGATTATGTTAAGGGTGTGGAGATTCATGCGTTAGACGAGGGCTATCAGGATGGCGATCGATTTTTGGCTGTGTTGTCCAGTGTTTTGAGTTTTGTGCTGGTTGGCAATGCGGGCGATTCGGGGAATGCTGATGATTTCGTGGGGGCTTGGACGGGTCTTCGCGCGAGAACGAAATCTACTATTGATTTCTTGTTGAAGCTTGGCTGCGCGGAACCTTTGGAGAGCATGCCTGGTCAGGACAGTGGCGAGGCGGAGAGGTCTCTTGAGTATTCGGCGAGCCTTACCGGCATGATTGCGCGGCACTTTGAGTCTCTTCAGCGTGATGCATCCATGGACAAGGATGACCTTATAACGGTTCTTGAGATATTGAAGGCGATTTCGGCAAAACGCCGTGCCCATGACATCCTTTACGTTTTTGTGCGTGAGATCGCGCATGCTGTTCATATGGACAGGTGTTCCATAGTGCGTGTTTGGGGCGGTGAGCGCACGGGCCACGTTCTTGCATCGCATGAGGACGAAACGGTTTCCGATCTTGAGATCGATTTGGAGAAGTATCCGGAGCTTACCCATTCTCTGGCTAATCGAGAGCGTGTGGTTGTTAATGACATGAAGAATGATCCACTTACGAAAAAATTCGCCAAGGATTTTGAGGATGCCGTAGTTTCTTCTCTTATAGTGATACCGATAGTGCTTTTTGACGAAAACGTGGGCTCTCTTTTCTTGCGGGCTGCACGCGAAAAGAAGACATTCCGTCCGAGGGAAATAAGTTTTTGTGAGATAGTTGCGGAGGCGGCAGCTAATGCTTTGGAGCGCGCTCATCTTTTTGAGAGCATTCAAAAGGCCAACAAGCGCCTTGAGCATCTTGCGGTGACTGATGGTTTGACCGGTTTGTACAACCATCGTTTTATTCGCGAGAGGTTAGATGATGAGTTTGAACGCGCGAAACGATATAAAGTCTCGTTGTCTTGCATGATAATCGATGTTGACGATTTCAAGAAGCTGAACGACACTTATGGTCATTTGCAGGGCGACAGTGTATTGCGTGAAGTGGCTTCGAGGATGCTGAGCGCCATTCGCAACACGGATATTGTCGCCCGGTACGGTGGTGAGGAATTCATAGTGATCATGCCTCAAACTGGGAAAAGCGGGGCGCTTGCGGAAGCTGAGCGCTTGCGCCGCCGCATAGGCGACTATTCTTTTGAGGGCCTTCCACCTGACGGTGGTTGTGTGACGGTTACTGTGGGCGTGGGCATTTTTAATGAGAAAATGCTTAATGCCGATTGCCTGGTGAGCACGGCTGATTCGGCTTTGTATGAGGGAAAACGGAGCGGCAAGAACCGATCAGTAGTGGGGGTATTTGATGATGCGAAAGAAGATTAAGCAGTATAGTCCGGTTTTGTTGGCTGTGGTGTTTGTGGGTTGCCACTCTGTAATCGATACGGCCATGAAACTGAATCCTGATTACACTACGGTTCCGATAGATGCTTTGCGAGAAGTTGCGAATGAAATTGAGGGAGCAGTGAGCAACGGTGAACGTACACCGAATATCCGTGATCGCGGCGGGATAGTTCTTAGCACGGACGATATAAAGTCGGCTATACGGGCTCGCGCCGCTCGCAGTGAATTATTGAACGATTTTCTTGATGCGGGATATGGCTATGAGCGTGCGAATGGTCTTCTTTACCAGCAGGATTCGAAGCAATACAAGAATGAAACTGGCAAAAACCAGAAGTCGCGTCATGCGTTGCTTGTCTATGGTGAAAACAAGGACAGATGGGCTCTTTATGAGGGCATCGTTAAGGCGAGTGGTTTTTCAGGCAAATCATTGGATGCTGTTCGGAAGTCTTTTTTTGATGCGCGATTGAGTCGAATGCGCGATGGCCAGTTGTATAAGGACGAAAACAGAAGCATGCAGCGCAAGTAGTGAGCGTTTGCGCTTCTTGGGTATGCGGTTCCGTTTTTTGCAGGAGGAATGATAACGTGAAGCATCTTAATACTGTTCTTCTTTTGGTTCTCTTAGTTTTCGTTTGTTATTTTGGAGTATCAGGTGCGTTGCTGAAGGGCTCGCCAGGACTTGTTCCAGTTCAGACGGATGTTAAAAAGGGAAGCGTTAGTAGCTTTCCCGCTCAAGAGTATAAGGCGAAGGCGGTCGAAATCGCGGTGAAGGAAATTGAGCGCTTGAATTATGCAGAATTGCCCTTTCGCACACAGGCCAAGTTCTATAGAAACAGCAAACACCCTATACGGCCGGAAAGCGGTGTTTCCGTGAAGATGTACAGGGTATTTAGCGATTATGAAGTAACGGATATATACAGGTCGGATTCATTGCTTTATCCGGTTGCCTACGAGATAGTGTACAGTTATGAGTGGTTGACCACGCGTGCCCACTCTTCGGAGTTTTTTGATCCTGAGGTTTTGGCCAAGGCCCAGACCGAAGTTGATTTCTCTGTGAGGGGCGAGTACGAACTTGTGCGCCGTTATTCGTGTGACGTTGATGGGAATTATGATTGGTCATTGCCTGCGCTGCCGCCTCGTCCTGACTTTTTTTCCGTGGGCAGGGAAATGCCCAGTGAGCCAGGCTCTCCAAAACCCAATCCGCTGCCGCCGCCAGTTGATGTTGCAGCAAGTGACGGAGAGAGTAAACCCGAGGAGTCGGAACATGCTCTGGGCTTGATCCGAAACGGCAGTTTTAATGATTGGCACTCTTTTGATTTTCTGCCGGCGGAGTGGCGTTTTGCAGCTGAGTGTGGCGAGGATGAAGCCCCATCGATGATTAGGCGTTATGCCCGCAAGACTTTTGATGGTGGCTTTGCGGTTGAGCAGACTTGGCACAAGCCTGACAGGCGTGAGCGACTGTATGATCAGTTTGGGATTTTCTTGCGCAATATTAAACCTGACACGGAGTATAAGCTTGAGTTGAAAGCTATGGGTTTAAGCAAAGATTTTGTCAAAGTATCGGTGTGGATCTTGCGCAAGGGTCCGTTTAAGAGATCTAAGGTGATACCTACGATTATTAAAGCAGACTTGATCAAGGTTAGGAAAAGCGATGATTTTCTGAATCATGTTGGCACTTTCAAAACTCCACCTGACGTTTTTCGAGAAGTGCGTCTGTGTACGTATATTGACAGGGGCAATTATTTCCCGGTTACTGTCGTATGGGACGAGTGGAAACTGACGGAAGTTGTCAAAGAGAATTAGTACAAGCTTTTTGCGCCGTTAGTTATTGCTTGATTGAATATGGGTGGGCTGGCTTTGTAACTGGCTCACCTATATTCTTGTTTTGGGTTCTACAATAGTTCCAGTGCAACAATGGATTTTGCTGGAAGATTGATTGAAAGTGTTCCATTCTTGAAGCGGAAGTCCTTGAAAGCTTCGGGTTTGATGGTGTTTGGCTTTTCAAATGTGTTGTGCGCGTTGATTTTGTCCGCTGTAAGCACAGTTCCCGAGATTGTTTTGTGGTCAATGCCCTTTAGTACGCAGGACACGTTTGCTGGTCGGTTTGGATCCAGATTGACTATCGATATGTGAACTTCATCCTGTTTGGCTCTAGAGGCTGTTGCGGTTATTGTGGGAATCGATTGCTTTTCAAATTCATATTTGCTGCCTGTGATTTGGAGGGGAAGCGATGTGGAGTCCTGATGAACTTTGTACATGTCGTATACGTGGTAAGTTGGTGTAAGAAGCATTTTGTCCTCTTTTGTGAGGATCATTGCTTGGAGTACGTTGACGGTCTGAGCAATGTTTGCCATGTGTACTCGATCGCAGTGTTTGTGGAAAATGTTCAGTGTTAATGCCGCAACCATTGCGTCTCGCAAAGTGTTCTGTTGGTATAGAAATCGCGGGTTCGTTTCCGGTTCGACGTCGTACCATGTGCCCCATTCATCCACAATGAGTCCGACACGTTTTCTCTTATCGTATTTGTCCATGATTTCAGTGTGCTTTTGGATCAGTTCGTCCATAAATCCGGCTTTTTTGACTGTTTCAAACCAATCCTTTTCAGTAAAGTCCGTTGCGGATCCTTTGCGTTGCCATGTCTTTGTAACTGTGTAAAAGTGCATCGACAGGCCGTCCATATGCCTGCCCGCTTCGCGCATCAGCACTTCCGTCCAGTCGTAATTGGTGTTATTGGGCCCGCATGCGATTCTGTATACGGGGTTGTCGCTGTATGTTTTGACGTATGTTGAGAAGCGTTTGTATAGGTTTGCGTAGTACATTGGAATCATGCGGCCGCCGCATCCCCAGTTTTCGTTGCCCACGCCCCAGTATTTGACTTTCCATGGTTCCTGTCGTCCGTTCTGTTTCCGCAGGTTTGCCATTGGGCTTATGCCGTCGAAGGTTGCGTATTCGACCCATTGCTGCAATTCTCTGACGGTCCCGCTGCCAACGTTTCCGCAGATGTAGGGTTCGCAATCGAGTTGTCTGCACAGCTCGAGGAATTCGTGTGTTCCGAAAGTGTTGTCCTCGGTAACGCCGCCCCAATGTGTGTTGAGCATTGGCGGTCTTTGGTCTGCGGGCCCTACCCCGTCTTGCCAATGGTACTCGTCGGCGAAGCAGCCTCCCGGCCATCTCAGATTCGGAATGTTTATGCGCCGCAGCGCTTGTACGATATCGCTTCTTATGCCGTTAACATTTGGAATTGGTGAGTCTTCTCCCACCCATATTCCACCGTAGATGCATCTTCCCAAGTGCTCGGAGAAATGGCCATAAATGTGCCGGCTTATTATTTTGCCGGGATTTTCGCCATCGACGGTGATTGAAGTTTCGGTGGCTTCGATTATTGGTTTTACTTGGGCGTGTGCGAGGCCGACAACGAGTATCAGGAGAATTATGCAAGTTATTTTGCGAGTCTTTATTTTCATGTCAGAATTTTGCTCTGTAAAGCTTCTTGCCTTGCTTGGAAGTTACCCGGAGGTTCTTATATTCTACTTTCGTTTCCCACGAACCCAATCCTATGCCGCCTCTTGGCACCGCGAGGTCAACAACCTTTAGGATTTGCTTTCCGTCGAGAAAACATTTGATGGACGGCCCTTCGAGTACGATTTTGATATCGTACCATTTGTTAGACTGGATGGCCCCGTCTTTTGCAGCCAACGCTCTTCTGCCTGGAGACAATTGTATGGCATGCTTCTTATTTCGCCAACCACCCACATTCAAGCTATAGTAATTACTTTCATCGCTGGCCCTAAAATAGATGAGGAATCCCTCATTGCCAGCGACCCTTTGCGCTTGCAGTTCGTACGTGTAGTTTTCCCATCCGTTCATGGGGCCGAATATTACGCAACCCGGATTCAGGCTTTGTTGCGTGAGCACTCCATTGGTCATTCTCCACAGACCTGTTTGGGCTTTCCATCCGATTTGCTGCGTGAGTTTTTTGTGTGCGTTGAGGTTTTGCAGCGGGTCGACAGGCCGATCTACCTTGAATGCGTTGGTCCTGATGTTTCCCTTTGAGTCATAGTATGGGTAATTGTCGAAGAGAGCGCCGTTGCCCAGTATTCTGGGGTCGCCGGTTTCGGTTAGTTTGTCCAGCAGGGTTTCTTCAAGTTCACCCAGTACTGTTTCGTATTCCGGTTTACCGGCGATGTTGTTTATCTGCCCAGGGTCTTTCTTGAGGTCGTAAAGTTCATGTTGCGGCCTTTTGCCGAAGGCCAGCTTGAACAATGGAAGGGATTTTGGTTCTGACCAGTTGTCGAGCATGACGGATTTTGTTGGCGAAGTATCTACATCGCGATATGGAGAGCTTGGACTGAACTCGGAGCCGGCTGGCATTCTGCCGGGTTCGAAATTCCGAATGTATAAGAAGTCGTGCGTTCTGACCGCCCTCATCGGATAACCGCCAGTGTGGGTGTCTTGTGCGATTGTGTGCCGTTCTTTTCCTGTGAAGACCTTATCGCGTGCGGGGTCCACTTGTCCCGATTTCCCTGAGAGTAAGATATCCATGAAGCTGCGGCCTGTCATGTCTGGAAGCGCTTCGAGGCCAGCCGCTTCCAGAAAAGTGGGGGCGAGGTCCGTCAGGCTTATGAAGTCCGCCACGGTGGTGGCTCCGTGGATTCTTGCCGGCCATTGCACAGCGAGCGGTACATGTGTGCCGGTGTCGTATAGATTGCTCTTACACCTTGGGAAAGGCATGCCGTTATCGCTTGTGACCACGACAAGTGTGTTGTCCAACTGCCCAGCTTCTTTTAGAACATAGAGCATTGCTCCCAGGTGTCTGTCGAACCAGTCCACTTCGAGCGCATAGTCGAGTATGTCTTGCCGAACGGCGTAGGTGTCAGGTAGACACTGGGGTACGTTGACGAGTTCGTGTTTCTTCTTTCCTTTCTTGCGTCCCGAATCTTTTTCATACGATCTGTGAGGTTCGGATGCACCGAACCAGAAACAGAAGGGTGCGTCTTTGGGACGCTTTTCCAAAAAGTCTTTGAAATTTGCCGTGTAGTCATTCTTTTTGATTTGTGTGGTCGGTGGCTCTCGGGTTTTATCATTGAATGACGGACCTGCTGGATTTCGAGTTCGACCGCTAATCTCCCAACTTCCTGGTCCCCAGCCTTTGCCTGTGTAGCCGACGAAGTATCCGCTTTTTTCGAGCAGGTCTGGATAAACCTGGTACTTTGGCGCAAGCGTGCCCCACAGGTTTGCTCCTTCCTCAAGTCTCCAGTGCCACTGTCCGGTCAGGATTGCGGCCCTTGAGGGCGTGCATGACGGCGCGGAAACGTATGCATTTTGAAAGAGTACGCCTGCGCGGGCCACACTGTCGAAGGATGGAGTGTTGTATGTTCTTTCTCCGGCTATGGAGGCGTGTGGCCATGACCAGTCGTCCGCGATTGCGAACAGAATGTTTGGGCGAGGCTGTTCTTGCGCAAAAGCCGTTGGCTTTGAAGATGTCGAAATAGCAGCGGCTGTCCCGAAGGCTATTGTCTTTAGAAAGGTTCTTCGGTTATCTGCTTTCCTTGTCATTCACTGGTTCCCAAGGTTTTTGTTAAGAATTCATTTTCCATGAGAGCAATATTGTCGCCTTCCATGTGGGATTCTATTGTATATCATTGTTGGGTTTCAATAACAGCATTTTTTCCAATTCCCGGAATCGCTTGCTCTATGCGGGAACTGCTGCTATTCTAGCCTCTTACAGCTAAGGGGCCGCGAGGAAGACAGATGCAAGAGCATAAATTCGCCATAATCGTCAATCCCAGGTCGGGAAACGGGCGAACGGGGAAACGTTGGCCTCAGATTGCCCACAGAATTCGGAATGAAATCGGCGAATTCGACTTGTTTAAGACTGAAAGCCCTAGTCATGGGACCGAGCTGACTCGAAACGCTCTCAGGGACGGTTATGATCGCATTGTGGCAGTCGGCGGGGATGGAACATACTACGAAGTTGTAAACGGCTTCTTCGACGGCACGGAGCTAGTCAACCCGGACGCCACGCTGGTGGTACTGCCGGCCGGTAGTGGCTCCGACCTTGCAAAAACCCTGCAAATCCCCCGTGGAAAGGATGCCTATAGCGTTCTGAACAACGAAAGTACCATTGGCTGCGACCTTGGACGCGTAACATACCAAAACGAGAGTGGGGAAGAGGCAGTTGCGCACATAATAAACGTCGCCCACGCAGGATTCGGCGGCGCAGTGGCGGAACGCATCAACCGAGGCTCGAAATTCTTAGGCGGTTTTGCTTCGTACCTATGGAATCTTCTCGTCACACTCAAAACATATGAAAATCCCGAACTTCAAATCTGTATCGACGACAGGGAAATTACGGGAAAGTTCAAGGACATAATAATCGCCAACGGACGCTACGAAGGCGGCGGCATGTTTACTGCCCCCAACGCCGAACTCGACAGCGGTGTATTTGAAACCTTCTTGATAGGCGATATCTCCAGATTTGAAGCGCTAAAGAACATTCGGCTGTTATACAAGGGCAAACTCGATACGCATCCACAAATCGAATACGTGCGGCCTAAGACAATCTCCATCGAGTCAGAACAAAGGGTTCCGATAAACCTCGATGGAGAATTCTCCGGACACCTGCCAGCAAAATTCGAGATTGTTCCGCAGGCAATAAGAATCGTGACCGCTCTCCCATGTACAACTAAGCCCAAGTGACACACGCCCGGGGCTTGGGTCTCGGGCGTTGATTCGTTGACAGTCAGTATGCACGAATGGAAGCAAGGTAACATCTTAACAATGTTTATGATTGAGCTTACCTCAAAGCACCAGGGAGATTTGACATGATGCGCATGATTACGCTGGCCATGATTGCTTTGGCACTCGCCGCAAACGGCGCGCAGGCCCGCCAATTCGAGCAGCTTGACCGCGGCCTCGTGGCCCGGCAGACCGCGGAGGGTGTTTATTTATCATGGCGTTTGCTGGAAACGGATGCCAAGGACATCGAATTTCACGTTGAGCGTGGCGATGCCGGCGGGACCGCGCGCCGGATTACGGAGAAACCGATCACCCAAACCACGGATTTTCTGGACAGCACCGCGGCGCCGGGGAACACGTATGACTACGTGCTGCGCGCTGGGCGGGAGACGTCTTCGATTTCCATTGTGATGGGTGGGGATTTGAAGCCTTACACGTCGATTCCGTTGCAAGCAGACTACACCTTCCAGAAGGCCGCCATCGCGGATCTGGACGGGGATGGAAAATATGATTTTGTTTTGAAACAGCCAGGCGACAATGTGGATCCGTATGAGAAATACTGGAAGCGCAGCCACACGACATACAAGCTCGAAGCCTACCGGCATGATGGGACATTGCTCTGGCGTCATGACATGGGCTGGGCAATTGAAATGGGCATCTGGTATTCGCCGTATGTCGTCTATGATCTGGATGGTGATGGGAAGGCGGAGGTCGCGCTGAAGGCGGGTGAGGGCGATCCGCGTGAAGAGGACGGCCGCGTGCGCACGGGCGCGGAGTACTTGCTCATACTGGACGGCGAGACCGGCCGGCCCATCACACGCGCGCCGTGGCCGACGCGGGACGGTTTCGAGCGGGACAAGCTCTACAACCGCTCGTCGCGGAATCAACTGGGGGTCGCTTATTTGGACGGCGAACACCCCTCCTTGATCGTCGCGCGCGGCACGTATTCGATCATGAAGGTGGAGGCACACGCGTTTGACGGAAAAACACTGAACCGGCGCTGGCGCTGGAGCAATCTGGATTTGGGAAAGGATTGGTGGGGACAGGGCGCGCACTGGATGCATGCCGCGGACGTTGACGCGGATGGCCGCGACGAGATCGTTTTGGGTTCGTCGGTGTTGGACGACAACGGCGCGCCGCTCTGGTCGACGGGGCTAGGGCATCCCGACCATTCGTATGTCGGCGATATCGACCCCGAACGGCCGGGGCTTGAGATCTATTACGGCATCGAGTCGCGTAAAGAAAACAACGGTATGTGTTTGGTGGATGCGGCGACGGGGAAGATTCTCTGGGGACATCAAGGTCCGACGCGCCATGTTCACAGCTATGGCATGTGCAGCGACATTGATGCGCGGCATCCTGGAAGCGAGAGCTACAGCACGGACACGGATTCGCAGAAGAAGGCGGCGTGGGCGCGGTTGCGTTCGGCGGACGGGGAAGTGCTGAGTGAGGAAATGCCGTGGGGATTCGGCCCGCGCACAGTATATTGGGATGCGGACCCGCAACGTGAATTGCTCACGAACAGGGTTTTCGATTACGGAACGAACAACGTACACATAAAGATCGAGGGGAAAGTCATCTGCGTCGTGGATATAGTGGGCGACTGGCGCGAGGAGATTATCACGAGCGTGAAAGGCGAGCTTCGTATTTACGGTACTACGATTCCGGCAAAGGATCGCCGGGCCTGCCTGATGCAGGATCCACTTTATAGAATGGATACGGCCGTGGCGTCGATGGGATATTACCAAGTCCCGATGACGAGCTACGACCTTGCGTCAAGACCCTAACCGGCGCTACGCTAGACTTGGGCGCCCACAAATTGGGTCAGCCAGTGCCACACTACGCACCATGCGGATTGCTCGACAAATAGAGCGCCGGACGTCACTTGGTCACGCGCACCAAACGCAAGCCTACATCTCTCCATAGACTTTTTGTGCTTTTTCATGCATACTAATGAGTGTAGAGGGGTGTCCACGTGGGCACCTGCATATTAGCGAGCAACAGGAAATGAAAAAGGAGGAAAAGACATGAGGAGACGAAAAGGCTTTACTTTGATTGAATTGCTTGTCGTTATAGCTATCATAGGTATTCTTGCTGCCATTCTTCTGCCGGCGCTGGCGCGTGCGCGTGAAGCGGCGCGGCGGGCGAGTTGCGCGAACAACCTCAAGCAAATGGGCATCGTATTCAAGATGTACTCGAACGAAGCTGCGGGCAGCTTTCCGACACCGGGCGGCGTTACAGACCTCCGCAAGGGCATGTTCGAGGGCAGGGCAATGTATCCCGAGTATTTGACCGACATGAAGGTGCTGGTATGTCCTTCAGACGTGGGTGTTACCGGTCAGGAAGTTCAGGAGGCGATGGACATCGTCAACCAGGGCGATCCGAATAGTGAGTATCCGGGCATCAATTTCAACGATCCCCTGCGGCGCAAGTATGCAATAGCAAGACTGACCGAGCAGCGGTACTCGTATTGCTATTTCGGATGGGTCACGACGAATGACAACGAAGTCGCCGGACTTGACGTGGGTTGGAATACGGTTAAGAATGCATGCGGTAAAACCGTACCGTGTAATTTCGATGTGGACCTCGAACTGGGGAGCAAGCACGGCCAAGTTAACAGCAAGGGCAGGAACAAGATCGATCCGGAGCCGATCCAATTGGGCTCAGGCGGCGGAGAAACCCTGTTCCGTACGCGCGAAGGCATCGAACGATTCATTATTACGGACATCTACAATCCAGCCGCTTCGGCCCAGGCCCAAAGCAGTGTCCCTGTTCTTTTGGATTCTGTAGAGTCCGCCGATTTGGGAAATGGTAATATTGACTTCTCCAAAATAGCAAAATTCAACCACGTGCCAGGTGGTTCGAATGTTTTGTACATGGACGGCCACGTCGAATTCATCAAGTTCCCAAGCAAGTATCCGGTCAGCGAGTTTTTCCCGCTGTTGGGTGCCTGGGGTGGCGACGATGACGGCGACATGACCGAGGAGCCCGGCACCGGTTTCTGGAAATATTGGAACGCCTTCTCCACAGCGGGCGGTTGGTAAGCGG